>Ga0272442_10000140_pt1 | contig 118829 bp, 103 predicted proteins | sample SSMForm2O_FD_200262 | JGI IMG/M metagenome (GOLD analysis project Ga0272442, IMG submission 200262) | Marine sediment archaeal communities from Little Sippewissett salt marsh, Falmouth, MA, United States - SSM-Form-2O | ecosystem: Environmental > Aquatic > Marine > Wetlands > Sediment ...
AACGGCAGCGCGTTGCTGCCGGAGGTGATTCGCGGCGTTCGATTCGTGGACGGCATCAAGGCAATGGCCGCGTGACGGCGGTCCCGTCATCCACAGCTATTGACAATATCTCCGCCTCCGGGTTTTTCAGTGTAACCGATCCCGATCCGGGAGCAATCCACAACACGGCCTCGGGCCCTACGGCGCGGGGCCTTAAGTGTAACCGATCCCGATCCGGGAGCAATCCACAACACGCAAGGCGAACTGTACGGGATGGCCGGCAGTGTAACCGATCCCGATCCGGGAGCAATCCACAACTGGTTGATGGCCCGCATCCGACGCAAGTCCAGTGTAACCGATCCCGATCCGGGAGCAATCCACAACGGAGCGGGTGCAGGTGGAGCCCCTGACCAAGAAGTGTAACCGATCCCGATCCGGGAGCAATCCACAACCGTACGCTCCACTTCGAGGAAGTTGTCGGAGTGTAACCGATCCCGATCCGGGAGCAATCCACAACGAAGGTCGCCGATGCCGACAAGGCCGATCAAGTGTAACCGATCCCGATCCGGGAGCAATCCACAACCGACGTATGCGACGGCCCTTCGGCGCTTCAAGTGTAACCGATCCCGATCCGGGAGCAATCCACAACACCGCGCCTGGGTGCCGCGGGGGGGGGGGGATTTGCCCCAAAACATTTTCGGAATTCTGTTGACTTCACAGCGGCCGTGTGTTATGTGATTGAATAACATCGGAAGCCCGAGGTCGAGGCACAGGCGGGGCTCGGCGATTCAGCGCTCCCGGCTTCGCCAAGGCTACGCCGCGGCAAGTCGGCGGATCGGGTACGGAGCGTCGGCAGATGGCGAGACTACCGGAATTCTGGAGCGATGGGATGTTGGCGCAGCCGGAGAGGCGCGGCCGCCGATCCTCACGGCTCCGGCCTCAGAGCTTCCGGAAAACTCCGTTTCCCGGCTTCCCACCCCTAACGTTGGGCGGATTCCGAGGGCCGGAAACGACGTAAATACTTGCTCAAAAACGGCTTAGGGCGAAAAAACGCTTGGCAGAAGTTGGCAGTGGACGGCAATCGAAGGCAATGGCCGGCACAGGAAGGCAACGAAAGGAAAGCGACGGCAATGGAAGGCATCGAAAGGCGCGAGAAGTCAGCTTTCCGAATCCCGAATCGGCCCGCCCGAGCGTCAAGCACCGAGCGCCGAACGCGGCCGCGGGTGGACGGGGCGGTCCTCTGCGAACCGGCTCAGCGATTCGCAGGCCAGCTCCCATTGTCCCGCGTCGGCCAGCAACATCCCGACGTGATACGCCGCCGGTCCCCGGAGAATGCTTGTTGGGTGCTCCCGAACGAGTCGTTGCCAGTAGAGCAGCGCGTCGGCCGCCAGTTTCGCGTCCGGCATACGGCCCTCGGCCTGCTGGGCTTGGGCGGCTCGCCCGATCAGCATCGCCGCACGGAACAAGGTTTCGTCGTGCCAACTCCCGGGCGGGAAGCTCCTCAGCGACGATTCGTAAGCGAGCGTTGCCATCGCGGCCTTGCCGACGGCTTCCAGGCATCGGGCGACACCGAACGTCGCGTAGGCCACCTGGGCGCGCGTCGCCCGCCCGGCGTGGCCGTGCACCACCTTGCGGAGGAACTCGTCCGACCGGTCCAACTCGCCGGCGAAGTAGTACACGGTCCCGGCAGACAGCGCAAGAAGCACCTTCCCGCCGACGAGCGTGTTGCCCTTGTCGTCCTTGCGCATCTCCGGCGGCAGGAGATCAAGCCCCGACCGTGCCGCAGCGGCGGCTACGCCAAGCCGTTCTCTCCGGCCCGGGGCCGCCAGGGCAAGGCATCGGGTCAACGCTTCCCCGGGCGGCGAGCCCTTGGCTACGTCAATGATCGCTTCCCGCAGACGAATCGCATGCGCGGCCGTTTGCCAGGACGGCTGGGAGTGCCTGTCCTTCAGGCCAGCCGCGAGGGCGTTGGCCCCCATCGAGACGTACTTCTCGAACTCGACCAGGTCCAACTCCTGCTCCAAGCAGCGGTCCGCCAGCCGAAGGTACGCCTGTCCGCGCCACGGGCCGGAAGGTTTGAACGAGATGAACTCCCTCCAGTGCTGAACCGCCTGCGGCCACCGGCCGGCCCCCGACAGGCAATCGCCCTGATGCAGTTCGCTGCGCGGCGCGAAGTCCGTGTGCGAGAACTGCCGTATTACGTCCGCGTAGGCTCGGCTCGCCTCACGGAACTTCCCCGCCCGGCGGAGCTTCTCGGCCGACTCGAAAGCCTGCTGCGCGCGTGAGAGATCGGGCTTGAGCGTCCTGAGCAGTGTCTCGGCCGCGGCGCGGAAAGGCTGGGCTTCGACGGCCGACAACTCGTGCTTGTCCAGGTCGGACAGGTAGCTGGAGACGTAGCGGAGCGCCCGTCGGGCGTCGTCGAGGTTGCCGGCGGCGGCGTGGAGTCGGGCGAGCAGAATGCCGGCCTCGGCCGTGCAGGTGCCGCGGGGCTTCTCGGTCAGGATGGCTTCGAGGGTGCGGATGGCCTCGGCGAGCTTGCCGCGACGCGCCTCGTCGGTGTCGGCCTCGTTGGCGACCGCGCGAAGCTGCAGCGCCCGGGCAACTTGCAGTCGCAACCGGTCCCCGAGGGAGGCAGCATCAAGCTCCTCCCAGAGCCTGACGGCCAACCGGCACGACTGCGGCGTGCCGACCGCCCACGCGCAGCGGGCTTGGCAGTGGAGGGCCTCGGAGCGGGCCCAGACATGCGGCGCGCTACGAAGGGGCGACGCGAGCTTGGCGGCTTTGGAGTACTTGCAGGCGTAGAAGGCGGACCATACTTCCGCTTGCCGCGACACGATTTCGTCACGGCCGATAGGTGCGCCGCTCACTGTGCGAACGTCGCCCAAGTACCCCACAAGCAGCAGGCTGGTCCCGATCAGCGCTGCCGCGCCCGATGCGCGCGGGACATTCCACCCAGGCTGTACGGGTTCCGACCCCTTATGCATAACGGGCCCCTTGTTCTGTGCCGGGCTTGGCCTGTAGGCCGGCTCAGCCCGGCTCACCCTATGATTCACTCCCCGATGCCCCCGTAGCTCATCGGCCTTCGGTCAGCCGAGGCGCGCGGCACCAAGGGATGCTACAACACCCGGGCGGGTCGCCCTTGCGACCCCCTCTACCCAATATAGGAATCCAAGGCCCTCCTACCAGAACGAACACGAACCGTCAACCGGATTCGGCCCGGTTTGTGCAATTCCGGGCGCGTCGCCCTGAACTAGGGCAATTCTGCCGTCCGAACTAGGGTCAATGCACTACGAGGTCTTCCTATGGGCTTCTGCGTGGGTCTCTGTCCACGGATTGCCGATGAACTGGCAGGGAGCTGTGGCGCTCCAGATGGGAAGAGCCATCCAGGTCCCCGAAGGTGTTCGTCCGCAGGTTGACGGCCGACGAGCAGGAGGAGCGATTCCGTCCACCCGTTCATCGCCCGGACGCCGGGGCAGTCAGGCGAGCACCTGGCCCGACAGACGCAACTCGTTCTCAGTCCAGCGCATCTGTTGTGATTGCCGGCGGATCCAGAGACCGTCTGCGGCCGATCACGGGTCGATCCCCGGGAATCGCCCCCGACCGGCCGGCAGCGCCACCGAATCGCCTTCTGTCGGCGCAGCAGGCCGCTGTGTGCGGATACGTCAGCCGGAATGTCCTTGGCGCAAACGCCGGAAGCAGTGTAATCCGTACCAAGTCGCCCGGCAGCGTAGCCGGGCAAGGCCATCCGAGACATCCCGGCTACGTGCGCGTGAACAAGCCAGGCTTCGCACGAGCCCGTGACCGTCGGCACGATGGATACGCTCGTGTCAAAGGCCGGCAAGATCCTCGACGGCAGCTGGCGTGAGGAGCGGTTCGACGTGCTCACGCAGCCGCGGGCGGGGGCCGGCAAATGCTCGCGACGCCATCCCCTTCGCCCGCACGCCGGGCAGCGCGAAGCTTTGATCCTCGCAGGAGACGAATACACCGTGACGAAGCCGAACATCATCTACATCCTCGCCGACGACATGGGTTACGGCGACATGCGCTGCAACGATCCGAACTGCGCGATCCCCACGCCGAACCTTGACCGTCTCGCCGAGCGCGGCATGCGCTTCACCGACGCTCACGCGGCCACAGCGCTGTGCACGCCCAGCCGCTACGGCGTCCTCACCGGATGCTACGCGTGGCGGTCGCGCCTCAAGCGCGGAATCGTGTGGGAATGGGACGGGGCGCTCATCGAGCCCGACCGGCTCACCGTGCCCGAGATGCTCAGACAGCATGGCTACCGAACGGCCTGCCTGGGCAAGTGGCACCTCGGATGGGACTGGCCCACGCTGGACGGGCGGCACCCCAACGAGACGCTGACGTTTGGCGGGATGCTCCACGCGGAGCGCGAACGTTTCGCGGCGAACATCGACTACGACGGGCGCATCGGCGGCGGCCCGACCGACCGCGGCTTCGATTCCTACTTCGGCGTTGATGTGCCGAACTTCCCGCCCTACACGTGGTTCGAGGACGACCACCTTACGCAGGTCCCCACCGAGCCCAAGCCCGACCACCTATACGGCAACCCCGGGCTGGCCGTTCCCGGCTGGTCTCTCGAGGCGATGATTCCGGAGTTCACGCGCCGCGCGGTCGAGATGATCGAGTCCACGGCCAGCGACCCGAAGCAACGGCCGCTGTTTCTGTACTTCCCGCTGACCAGCCCACACTCGCCGATTGTGCCGAACGAGCAGTTCAAGGGCGCCAGCGGCATCGGCAACTACGGCGACTTCGTCTGCGAGGTGGACTGGGTCGTGGGGCAGGTGATAGACGCCCTCGACCGCACGGGGCAGGCCGACAACACGCTGCTGGTCTTCACGAGCGACAACGGGCCGGAGGATCGGACCGGGGACGATGAAGGCGTATACGCCCGGGCGCAGCGCACCGGGCACTACAGCATGGGTCCGCTGCGCGGCATCAAGCGCGATGCGTGGGAAGGCGGGCACCGCGAGCCGTTCGTCGCCGCCTGGCCGGAGGTCATCCCGCACGGCGCCCGCTGCGATCAACTCGTCTGCCTGACGGACCTGATGGCGACCTGCGCGGAGATTGTGGGCAGCGACCTGCCCGAGCACGCCGGCGAGGACAGCGTTTCGATGCTTCCGTTGCTCCGCGGACGAACAGGCGAGCCCACCCGTCACGCGCTGGCCTACCACAGCGGCTCCGGGAAGTTCGCCGTCCGCGAGGGCGACTGGGTGTTCATCGACGCGGCGGCCGGCAACGACTCGCCCGAACCCGAATGGCTCCGCCAGGCGCGCGGCTGCGTGCCGCACGACGAGCCGAAGGAGCTGTTCCATCTGGTCGACGACCTCGCCGAGCGACGGAACCTGTACGCCGATCGTCCGGAGGTCGCCGAGCGGCTCTCGGCGCGGCTGGAAGAAATCAAGCAGCGGGGCGGATGAGCAGCCGCCGACACGCGCGGAACCGAAGCGCGGGTCGAGGGTTGTATCAGACACGTGAGAGCGCCGTGTGATTTGACGTTACACCATCACCGGAGAGCATTCCGTGAAACGAGCGATTGCCCTGTCGATGCTGGTCCTCACCGCGTTCGCGGCCGGGGCGGCTGAGCCGCCGTGGAAGACAGAGACCTGGCCGGCCGCCCGCAAGCTCGTGTGGGCGAAGCCCGGCGAGGGCGGCAGCATGAACGACGCTACGAGTTGGCTGGAGAACGGCAAGCCCGCCACGAAGCCGCCGGACAAAGACACCGACGTGGAGCTGCCGGACGCGAACAGCTTCTACAAGGTGGGCGGGGGGCGAGGCAAGGCCGTCCGGCACTGTATGGTCGGGCGCAACGCCATGATCGTCGGCGGGCACCGTGGCGAGATGGAGGTCTGGGGCAACTGCCACGTCAAGGACGGCGGCCGGGTCTACTTCCTCAGCATCCGCGGACCGAAGCACACTTACTTCCGCATCGACAACGCGGAGTTCCCCGGCCCGAAGAACAAGGCCGGCTACGGACACGTCGGCCGCGGCGCGAGCGACCCCGAGAACCGCACACAGATCTCCCACAAGTTCCAGGTCTGCAAGTACGGCGACGCGTCGGTTGAGTTCATCGGCAACTTCGGCGTCTCCGACGAGATCATGGTTCAACACGGGCGATTGATCCTCAGCGGCAATCTCCGCTGGAGCGGCGTCACCGGCAAGGGCGCCCTGGAGATCTACGACGGCGGCATCCTGGAGTTGCAGTCCGGGGCGACGGCCGCCCCGTTCAAAAGTGGAAACGGCAAAAGTGTCTACAACATAGACATTTACCGCAACGGCACGCTCCGCGCGGGCTCGCCCGACCGCCCCATCACGTCCGACTGTTATCTGATGCTCGGCTACGGCGATTCGACGCGCGCGGGAAAGACGGGCCTTTACGCGGCCGCCGGCTCGCGAATCCGCGTCTATTCCGCCGACCCCCGGAAGGCCCGGCTGGTCATCACGTCGATCACGTCGGACCCGGATTTCCGCAACGCGGGCGGGCGCTCGGTCGGCAACCCGGAGACGCCGGCGAAGGGCACGGAGGGCATCAGCATGCGGCTGGCGGGCGACGTGCAGCTCGACGGCGTGCTGTTCGACTATGTCGCGCGGGAGGGCATCCGGCTGGCCGATACCTCGGTGCGCGGCGACTGGTCGAACATCCAGTACGGGCCGCACAACGCCGCGAAGGGCGACGACCTGTTCGGCAAGCTCGACGTGAACCCAAACGTCTATTACCACAAACGCGGCGACGCCCAGAGCGAGTTCGGGCTGACCATCAAGGCCGTCCGCTCCATGGAGGAGTTCATGGAGGAGGAGGACCCGTACAAGGTGGCGTTCGCGCCGCCGGCCGCCCAGGTGGACCGCCGCGACAAGATCCGCCGGCCCATGCCCATCGTGTACGGCAAGCCGATCTCGGTGACGATGAAGATGAGGGCCAAGGACGCCGCCCTGCACTACACGCTCGACGGCACCCAGCCGACGCCGCAGTCGTTGCGCTACGCCGGACCGATCAAGCTGTCGGAGACCACGACCATCAAGGTCCGGGCCTTCAGGAACGGCCGTCAGGCCGGCGCCACCTACACCGAAACGTACGTCTTCAGGGGCGGTGAGTGATGTCCACTGAGCGGCGGCAGGAGCGCCCCAACATTCTGTGCATCATGTCCGATGAGCACGACGTCGGCGTCGCCGGCTGTTACGGCGACCCCGTCGTGCGGACCCAGAACCTCGACCGCCTCGCGGCCGAGGGCGTCACGTTCGACGCGGCCTACACGACCAGCCCGCTGTGCGTGCCGGCGCGGCTGAGCTTCACGGCCGGCAAGTACGTCAGCCGCTGCGGCGCGTGGAGCAACGACTGCTGGCTGCCGAGCGACGAATACCCCTCGCTGCCGCGGATCCTCAACGCGGCCGGCTACGAGAGCTGGCTGGGCGGCAAGATGCACTACGACGCGACCCGGCGATACGGCTTCCGCGACTTGTACGACTTCCCGCACGGGCAGAACAAATCCGTTAAGCGCGGACACGGCGAGCGGCTGGACCCCGACCACCTGCCGACCGGCGCCCGGTCGTGGGCGGAGCGCTCGGCCGAGTTCTACCCGGCAGACGACTCGAAGGTCCTCGCCAAGGACCGGGCGGTCACGAAGCACTGCGGCGAGTTCCTCCGCACCCGCAAGGCGTCCGATCCGCCGTTCTTCCTGCTGGCGGGCTACCTGGCGCCGCACTTCCCGATGATCGTGCCGGAGGAATACGCCGCCCGCTACCGCGGCAAGGTGCCCGAGCCCGACCTGCCCGAGGCGCTCATCGAGCGGCTGCCGACCAACTACAAGGCCCTTCGGGCGGGCTTCGGCCTGACCGAAACCGACCCCGACGTCGTCCGCCGCGGCCGGGAGCTGTACTGGGCCCTCACCGACTGGCTCGACGACGAAATCGGTAAGCTGCTCGACGCCTTGGGCGCCTCGGCCGTCGCGGGGAACACGGTCGTCATCTACACGAGCGACCACGGCGAGAACAAGGGCGACCACGGGCTGTGGTGGAAGAACAACATGTACGAGCACGCCGCCCGGGTGCCGCTGATCGTGCACTGGCCGGAACGCTGGGCCGGCGGGCAGCGACGCAACGGGGCCTGCTCGCTCGTGGACTTGGTGCAGACCATTGCCGAACTCGCCCGAGCGGACGCGCCTGACGACTGGAACGGCGAATCGATGCTCGGCTACCTCGACGACCCGGCGGTCACGTGGCGCGACCTGGCGGTCAGCGAATACTACGGGCATAACATCTGCTCCGGATTCGCGATGTTCCGCCGCGGGCCGTGGAAGTACGTCTATCACTGCCGCATGAACGCTGCCCACGGCCCCGAACGGGAGTTATACAATCTCGCGGACGACCCGAAGGAGTTCGTCAACCTCGCGGCCCACCCCGAGCAATCGGAGCGCCTAAGCCAAATGCATGCCGCCCTGGTCGCTGAATTGGGGCGCGAGCCGGATGAGGCCGAAGCCGAGTGTCGCGCCGACTACGCCCGTGGCTACGGCCGGGACGCATAAACGCAGATGGCGCGGATTCCGCTCTGTAACTGTCCCAAATCGTGTGGTTGGCCTTCCGCGGCCCAATAGGTTGGGTCCGCCATGCGGCGGAAGCCCCATGATGATGGGCCCGCAAAGAAGCACCACAATCGTTGGGGCAGTTACTGCGCTCTCACTTCCTTGACGGAACTGCCAACGCGTGTTATGATTTGTCGTCAAAGCAAGATGGCTGGACCATAAGTCACCCCTCTTCCGAACCAGTTGCGCGCAGCACTTGAAGGCACTTCCTCGTGAAGGCGACCATCAGTGACATTGCGAAAGAGGCGGGCGTGAGTGACATGACCGTCTCCAACGTCCTCGGCAACCGGGGCCGGTTCGCCGAAGGCACCCGCCGTCGCGTGCTCGACATCGCCTCGCAACTCGGCTACCGCCCCAACGCTTCCGCCCGCGCCGTCCGTCACGGCCGGTTCGGCTGCGCGGCCCTGGTGCTCAGCACTGCGGAGCAGGGCCGCAGTGTCCTGCCCGACGGCATGCTGCTCGGCATCACCGAGACCCTCGAAGCCCACGAGATGCACCTGTCGGTCGCCTGCCTGCCGGATGTCCAGCTGACGGATGAACGCTTCCTGCCGAAACTTCTCCGCGAGTGGCTCTCGGACGGGCTGCTGATCAACTACAACCGCAGGGTACCGGGCCGCATGCTGGAACTGATGCAGCGCTATCGCATACCCGCCGTGTGGCTTAACCGCAAGGGCGAACGAAACTGCGCCTATCCGGACGATTTCGGCGCGGGCCGTCGAGCCGCCGAGATGCTGCTGGAGCTGGGCCATCGCCGCCTCGCGTACGTCGGCTTCACCAGCGTGCGCGAAGACGAGGAGCCGCACTACAGCGTGGTGGACCGCCCGGCCGGTTTCGTCGAGGCTATGCGGGAGGCGGGCCTGCCGGAACCCCGCGTGATCGACGCCCCCCAACTGCGCCGCGAGAAGGCCGGGCAGCGGACCGATCTGCTGGCCGACCTGTTCCGCAAGGCCGACCGCCCCACGGGCATCGTCGCCTACAGCACCACCGACGCCTTCAACATCGTCCGGGCGGCCGAGCGGCTCGGCTTGAGCATCCCGCGGGACCTGTCGCTGGTCCTGTTCGGCGGGCCTGCGCCGTACACCGGGCAGCAGACGGATGCGCTGAATGTTCCGACGAAGCAGGTGGGCGCGGCCGCCGTCGAGATGCTGCTCTATCGCATCGAGCATCCGACCGAGACCATCGCCTCCCAGGCGATTGCGTTTGACTACCGGCCGGGCACGACGACCGCCCCGCCGCGAGAATGACACAAGCGTCAAGGCCGCGCGCGAATCGAAGAATCCGCGGATCGAAGCATGAAAACGCTCAGTCACCAACGCTTGATCGACTGGCTTGCCGTCCTTCGCCTCCCAGCAACCCCGTGCGAAAAACCCAACCTGGGGCAAACAGAGGCGCCCAATCCTCAGGATGCTTACACGCTCCAGGGCTTCGGGCTTCCTGACGGCCGCGCTGACGGCCGCGCCGTGCATCCTCGCGATCAACGCCCCCCCGGGGGCGGCCGACGGAATGAGAAACGTAGGTGCAACAGGTCGCGAACGGGGAAGCGCGGCTTCTCGCTGATCGAGCTTCTGGTCGTCGTGGCGATCATCGCGCTGCTGGTGAGCATCCTGTCGCCGACGATCAGGCGGGCGCGATTCCTGACGACGTGCAGCGTGTGCGCCGCGCACCAGCGGGACTTCGCCAACGCGTGCGCCGCGTACGCGGGCGACTGGGACGGGTGGCTGCCGCGCGTGAATATGCGGAACACCGGCCTCAACCTGTGGGACGTCTCGCCCCGATTCGTGCGGCTGCTCAAGGAGGATTACATGCTGCCGCACGAGATGATGTTCTGCCCGTTCCATTGGGAACTCGAGGATTGCCAGGAAGGCGTGCCCGGCTGGTTCGAGGGCTGGCAGTACCCCAAAGACCCGAACTACCGCAAGCTGGGCTACAACGTGTGGATCCCGCGCTGGAACGGCGCGCAGGAAGGAACGCTTCCGGATCACCGCCATTTGATCCCGGAGGAGATCGCAACGTGCGGCCCGTACGCCGGCGAGTTCGTCCGCGGGCCGATGAACGTGTTCGACTCGCGCGCCCCCGGCAACCCGATCCTCGCCGACTTCGCGGGCATGTGGGACCCGAACCGAATCCTCGACTTCGGGCAGGTCGGCGACGCCGGCTTCCCCACGCCCAACCTCGGCAGGGGCGAGCGCATCGACCTCCATCAACGGTTCAACCAGCACGAGATTAACGGGCTGACTGACAACCTCAACCGGGCCTTCATGGACGGACGCGTCGAACGCGTGCCCGGGGAGAACGTACACCCACGCTACATCCACAGCGGCAACGCCCGGCAGTACTGGATGTGGCATTGATCCCCGCCGGCCCACGGCCGTGGAAAGGAAACGCCGAATGCGTGCAGGCTTCACGCTGGTGGAACTGCTGATCATCATCGCAATCATCGCCCTGCTGGTGTCGCTGCTGCTGCCGTCGCTGGACACGGCCAAGGAACTTGCCCGCGAGGCTGTGTGCATGGCAAACCTGCACGGCATCGGGCACGCGGAACTCGCCTATGCTCACGCGCACGACCGCAGGCTTCCCCCATCGGCCACGGGCGATCCCCGGCCGGCCGGCGTCGAGTGCGCCGTCGATGTACATCCGTGGGAGATGACCCGCGGCGTGCTGTGGTACGAGACGCTCGTCTGGGGGCAGTACCTCGCCGACTACGAGATTTTCACCTGCCCGACGGACCGCAATCGGGCGATCCACCCCGAACTCGCGAAGGTCAGCTACGGCGTGAACGCGTACCTCGGCCCGCACAAAGGCAAGCTCGACCTGCAGATCGCTCGCATCTACCGCGCGGCAGAGACGTTCATGACCTGCCCCAACAACGGCAACAAGCCCACTCACACCGGCGTGTGGAACTACGCCCACCCCGACGCGCACCGACACCGCGACTACGCGGCCATGTACATCTTCTGCGACGGACACACCGAGCGCAAGACGTTCAGGGAACTGTTCGATATCGAGTACGACCCCGAGCTGCCGTACTGGGTGCACTGGGAGGCCGCCCGTCCCGGCTACGCCGACGAGACCAATAACGGCGCCTGGTCCGACGACTACTCGGGCGAGATCTTCCCCTACTGGGTGCCGTGGGAGCGGGACGGCGAGTTCGATAAGCATGGGAATAAGCCCTAGGCGCTGAGGCGGCGGCTGCACAAGTCCTTTGCCGCATGGCCACTGCGAAGGCCTGCCTGGCCACCCAGATTTTCCCGTTTTCCCGCGCGCCGGGTGTTGACAAGCCCGGCATTCCGTGTTATGATTTATCGTCAAAGCTAAGAACTTACTGGCCAAGTCGTTCATTGGAGCGCTCATCCGGCGAATGTTGTGATCTATGGCTCGTAGGTGGTCGGTTCAGACTTCACTTGCTCGCAGCCGAGACAGTCGCGCCCTTCGCCGGCTCACATAGATGCTGCAAGGCCGTGCATGTAGATTCGAGCTCGTTTTCAACACCCAACGCGGTGGCCCCGGCGCGTGTGGCGACGGGGTTGGAGACACATGAAGGAGAGCCAACCATGAAGTTCTCATTCACCACCCTTTTGACAGCCTTTGCGATCTGCCTCTTCTCGACGCAGGCCTTCGCCCGGCCTGAGTACGACTGGGACAGCGGCGGCGCCGACGATGCCTGGGGCACGCCCGAAAACTGGATGGCCACGCCCGGGAACACCGAGGCCAGCGATGACGAAGTGCCCGTCAGCGGCGCGACCGTCAACATCGAACTCGATGACGAAGCGGTGGAGGTCAATAGCGTCCAGCCGAGTTCCAGCGAATACTTCAAGGTCGAGATCGACGCCAACAACACGACGGTGACGATCGCAAGTACCGGCGAACTGACGGCCGGGTCGCAAAGCTACGTCGATGGCGGCGCCTCGCTCATCGTCGATGGCGGGACCGCCAACTTCGGCAAGTTCCAGCTCCGCGCGGACGGAACAGTCATCCTGAAGAACGGCGCTACCTTCAACCATACGGGTAACGACATGTTCGTGAGAGGCCTTCTTCAGATCGAGGGCTCGGATATCGCCTACGACGGGACCGATGCCATGGGCGGCGACGAATTCCTGATCGGCGCCAACGGCAGCGCCTCGACGATCACCTGGATCGCCGACAACAACGGCAACAAGATCTCGACGCTCTTCATCAACGACTACTCGAATGATGAGTCGCCGGATCAGACGATCAACGTGGACTTCGCCACCAACAGCGTGTCGGTGTCCGACGGCGACAGCTTCGTTCTGATCGACGCCGAAGAGGGCATGAACGTCGATGGCGACGGCAACCCCTTCGACGAAAGCTTCGAGGTCGTGAACGTCACCGGACTGCCGGGCGGGCTGACCTACGCGATGGAGTACGACGAGACCGAACACGACGTCGTGCTGAACATCGTTCCTGAGCCGGCGACGATGGTGCTCATCGGCCTGGGCGGCGTCGGACTCCTGCTTCGCCGCAAAAGAGGCTAGCGGCCACGCAGGACAGGTGCTGCTGAAGCGCCGTCGGGCGCAGCACAACAACTGAATAGGCACCCCTTGCCGGCGCGGCCCGCGGGGCGGTCCGCGGGCCGCCGGCGGCGAAAGTTGGTGCGGCACAAAGGAGGGCCCTCGCCGCGGCGAGGGCCCTCCGCAAGAAGCGTGAGCTTCCATGGATGAGCGCAGAGACGGTTTCACGTTGATCGAACTCCTGGTCGTCATCGCCATCATCGCCCTGCTGGTCACGATCCTGATGCCCACGCTGAACCAAGCCAAGGAGCTCGCCCGGCAGGCGGTGTGCGCCACCCAACTGCACGCGCTGGGGCGCGGCTCGCACGTGTTTGCCGCGGAGCACGATGGGCTGTTCCCCCGCACCGGCGGCTCCGCCACGCAGGGCCACCAGATCCGCCCCACTACCGTCACCGACAACTACGACAAAGAGAGCAAGACGTGGGTGCTGCACGGCGTGGCGCTGACCGAGTACGGCATCGACAAGCGGCTGAACGTGCCGGCCTGGCAGGGGCACGGCACATCGATCACGACCTGGCGCGAGCTCGGCATGACGGACCCGTCGGCCGGCGGCTTCGACTGCCCCAGCAGCGAGTTCCAGCCGGAGTACCGCGTCGAGGGCGTCGATCCGGGCTGGTCCGGCATGGGCGCGCGCTGGCTGATCGACTACACGATTATCTCCGGCGTCCGCTATGACGGCGGCGACAACCGCACCCACCCCGGTTCCGCCGGGCCCTGGGCGGTCAACTGGTGCGACCTGGTGACCTTCGACCCGTTTCCCGGCGTCGCGCAGCCGGCGTATGAATCCGGCGAGGAGGACGCGGGCGAGCATATCATCGCCGCCGACCGCGTGGAGGATCACCAGGGCAGGGACAGCGGCAACCTGTACGGCGTCTGGCACACGTACTCAAACCACGGCCATGAGGACGACCGCCCGACCTATCAGAACATCATCTACGGCGACGGGCACGTGTCGCATATCGGGCACGACATCTACAGGCTGCCGATCGGCGTGGAATACGGCGATTACTCGCAGATTTGCGGGGGCGGTAACCCTGACGGCGCGTCCGGGCGTTGGAAGTACCATTGGTGGGGGCAGCCACGAACGCCGTGACGGGTCGGAAGACCATGGAAGCGGCGGATGCTCGCTCCCGCCGCGCGGACCGGGGTCCGGCGGGAGACCCCAGAGGCGAAGGAACAATGCAAAGACGAATCGGTTTTACGTTGATCGAGCTTCTGGTGGTGGTGGCGATCATCGCGCTGCTGGTCACCATTCTCATGCCCTCGTTGAACCGGGCCAAGGAAATGGCCCGGCAGGCCGTCTGTTCCTCCACGCTCCGCACGTGGGGGACGGTGTCGCACCAATTCGCCGGCGAGCACGACGGAATGATGCCTTCGGCCTTCCATGACGACACGCAGGGACGGGGCGTACTGGTCGAGTATGTCCGCATGGGCGAGGAGCATCTGCCCAACGGCATGCCCGCGGGCTACCCCCTGTCCGCCGGCGGGCCGTGGAAGAGTTGGGTCGACGCCGGGAGCAGGGATGGCTTCTGGGACGAGTTCGAGCGCGTCCCCGACCGCGGCGGCAAGGAGGCCTGGCGGGCGTTCGGCACCAGTTGGGATACCTTCCTCGAGCACGGGCTGGCCCCGGGGCATTGGCGCTGCCCGGCGTCGCCGCGCGAGCCCGACTTCAACACCAACAAGCAGGCCGTCGGCATGGATTACATGTTCGTCGGGCACCTCGGCATGTACAGCCCGTTCGATAACGGGCGCGAGGTCGCCGGCGGATGCTGGAACGCCGGAGCCGACAACTACGGCTACCTGTGGCTGCTGGACGACGCCGTGCCGCCGGCCGCGTCGCACTACGCCGACGAAGCCCCGGCCGAGACGGTCCTCGCCGCGGACCGGATCCGGCGGTACAAGAAAGCCGCCGGAAAGACCGAGTGGAACCACGACGGTCAGGACCCGGCGCTTCCCGGCTGGCAGGGGATTGTGTGGGGCGACGGGCACGTGGCCCCGCGCCCGGACGGATACCACAAGTACCTGCCGGACCCGGGCACGTATAGCATCTACGCCGGCGGCGCGGCCACCTACACGTGGTGGTGCCCGTAGCGCGAGCATTCGTGTGCCGGAGGTGCCGCGCGAAGCAACGGCATACGCCCTGGATCGGGACCCAGCGATAAGATGGCAACGGGGACTCGCTTCTGGCGCGTGTAGAGGCGCGGCGGAAAACCGCACAGGTGACGGAACGATGGACAAACGATTCGGCTTCAGCCTGATCGAGTTGCTCGTGGTGATCGCGATCATCGCCTTGCTGGTGACGATCCTCATGCCCTCGCTGAACCAGGCGAAGGAACTCGCCCGACGGGCCGTGTGCGCGTCGAACCTGCACTCTCTGGGCGTGACGGCCAGCGTCTTCGCGGCCGAGCATGACGGCATCTATCCCCACGGGGCGCACGTGCCCACGCAGGGCCTCACGCACGATCCGCTGCGGATCACGAACGAGTATCCGCGCCCCATACGCGGCAGCGGCAACTACGCCGAAGACGACCCTTTCACATACCGAGACCACACCGCGCCCGCCTGGCGATGGGCCGGGACCAGCTTCGACCGGCTGACCGAATACGGCGTGTCGCTCGGCATGTTCGACTGCCCGAGCACAAAGCTGGAACCCGAGCACCGCGTCCATAGCTGGAACCGCATCGGGCGGCACATCACCAGCGATTACGTGTACATTGGCGCGTACCGGGCCCAGGCCGACGGATACGAAAGGCCGGGCATGTCCATCACGGGTACGAACTCGTGGTGGTACCCCGGCGGGGCCAAGGGCACCATCGTCAACTGGCACTCGCCGCCGCACTGGCACAATCCCCAAATCCCGCCACCGGCCGTCACGATGTCCAGCGAGACCGGCGTGCTCGCCTTCGACCGCGTCACCCGAGACGACGCCGAGGGCATCGTCATCAACCACCCGGACGACGACGGGCTGCTGCCGGAGTACCAGAGCGTCCTGTATGGCGACGGCACCGTCCTGCCGCGCTCCGCCGGCGACTATGAAGGCGCCGATCTGACGGACCCGCTCTACTTCTCGTTCGCCGAGAAGTGGGCTCCCCACACCTACTACTTCTACGGCTACAGCGCAGGTTCGGGCCCGTAGTCGGCCTCCGATCCGCTTTCGAACCTGGTCGCAGACAGCCTGTGCGCCGGCGCCGCGACGGATTAAGCCAACCTGAACAACACGGGGGCGGGCCTTCGGGTATAATCCCCCGGATGAAGGCTCAACTGCACCTGCACACCAGCCGCTACAGCGGATGTGCGATCAACACGCCCGAGGAAATGATGCGGGCGTGCCTCGCGGCCGACTACGACGTGGTGTATCTCACCGAGCACGACGCCGTCTGGCCGGACGACGAGCTCGACATGCTGCGGCACAGCTTCCGCGAGCTGCGGATCTTCCCCGGCGTCGAATTGACGCTCGACGACCATCATCTGCTGGTGCTCGGCACGAACGATCCGGAATACCTGCGGACAAACGACGCCGCGGAAGTGATCCGCCGGGCCCGCGGCGAGGGGCACCTAACGGTGCTGGCGCACCCGTTCCGCTGGCAGGGCGGGGCCGAGATGCTCAACGGAGCGGAGCTGCCCGACGCCCTGGAGTGGCGCACGCCGAACCACCTGCCCGAAATGGCCGACCGGTCGGAGGATACGGCCGCCCTGCTGGGCCTGGCGCTGGTCAACGTCGGCGACGTGCACGCTCTGGACGCCATCGACCGGTACTGGATCGAGACCGCCCACGTGCTCGATGGACCGGACGATATTCGCGAGGTGGTGCTGTCCGGCGCCTACGAGAATCGATCACGGGAATAGCTGCTGGCTGACTCCGGGGTGCCACGGCCCCCTAGGGGCCGTGCTGTCATGGCCAAACGAAGCACGGGTGGCGAGCAGCTCGGGGCGCCCGAGGAATTGCCTACCGCTTCCGACGTCGCTCGCCTCGGGCCGCTTCCTGCATGCGGTGCTTGACGACCTCGTACGCGAGCTTCGGGCGGCGGTACTCATCCACGACGCCCTTGTTGTTCATTGTCCGCGGCCGGCCGGCCCAGAATCGCCTTCGCTCGCCGCCATGCGTGATGCGGCAATCGCAGAACTGCCAGATCGCCGCCCCCGCCAGGGCCGGGTGGTTCAGGTACACGCGCAGGCACTCATCCAGCGCGTCGGCCTGGTATTCCTCGCTCCACTTGGCCCGGTGACGCTGTCGGCAGCCGTAGATCGCGCCCGCGCCGAACTCGCTGAGGATCACCGGTTTGCCCCGTCCGCCGTGGCTGGCGGCGGAATGCAGCCACCTGAGCATCCGCTGGAGCGCCGGCTCGACGCCTTCCGTGCCGCGACCGGCGTACCACGCGTCGTAGCGGTTCCACGAGACCACGTCGCCCAAGCCGACGGACAGGCTGCGGTCGCCCTTGTTGTCGGCGTACGTCACCGGCCGCGAGCCGTCGAGTCTTCGCATGAGGTTCAGGATCCGCCGGTGTACTGCCCGGCCGCTTCGCGTGTGAGATTCGCACTCGTTGAGGCAGCCCCACAAAACGATGCACGGGCGGCTGAAGTGCCAGTCGATCATCTCTCGCGTGTTCTGGGCGAGGGCGTCCTCGAAGCCGGGCGTGTCGAACGGCGTACTGCGGCAGTGGCTCTCCTCCCACACGCAGAAACCCATTTCGTCGCACAGGTCGAGGAACCGCAGGTCGTTGGGGTAATGGCTCGTGCGGATGAAGTTCGCGCCGAGGTCTCGCATCAGGTGCAGGTCATTGGCCATCGCCGCCGGCGGGATCGCGCAGCCGAACTCCGGATGATCCTCGTGCCGGTTGAAGCCGCGCAGGCGGATCGCCCCCCCGTTAAGCAGGATCTTTCGACCGCGGACGGCGACCTCGCGGAAGCCCACGCGATCGACGAGATCATCAACGACCTCGCCGCCGTCGAGCAGCTCGGCGACCGCCGTGTGCAGCGTCGGCCTCGCCGGCGACCAGGCGGGCAGATCGAGCCGTTCCAGCGTCCGCCGGACTTCGCGCGTGTCTCGCGGGCGAACGGCGACCGTGCCGAGATCGTGTTCCTCCCCCGCCAGGTGCACGCGCAGGCCGCGGCGGAGGCGCTTGCCCGTCCAGTTCCGCAGCCGGATGCGGACGGACAGCTCCCACGTCTTGCCCCGCCGACGCGGCACGGCGTGCAGCCGTTCGATGAAGACCTCCGGCACGAGTTGGGCCTCGACCGGCCGCGTGATGCCGCCGTACGTGTAGTAGTCGTTCTCGCGATGCGCCGGCGAATGGGGGCCGAACGTGTTATCCACCTCGACGACGAGTTCGTGCTCGCCGGCCGCCGGCCGCGGCACGAGTACGTCCCAGGGCGTGAACGCGTCGTAATGCCGACACCGCTTCCGCCCATCGACGTACACCGTGCCCGTGTGCGAGACGCCGCCGAAGACGAGCCGCAGGGCCTTGCCAGCCTCGGCCGCCACCGTCGTCCGCAGCCAGCCGCGTCCGCGGTAGTTCTCAAGCCCCGGGATCTGCTCCCAGGCGGACGGCACGAGGATCTTCCGACGGTAGCGCCGCGGGAGGCGCGAACGGCCGCGCTTGTCAGATTCAATCGCGAAGTCCCACAACCCGTCCAAGCTCGCGACAGATCGCACGGTGTGCTCGGCGAACATCCGCAGCATGGCATCTCTCCGATCCGCGCGTAAGCCTAGCCCGGGGCGGCGGAGAGGTCAACGCGGCGAAGGCCCTACCGCTGGCGATAGACGATGCGTCCCTTGCTCAGGTCGTACGGGCTGAGCTGAACCAGGACGATGTCCCCCGGCGTGATCCGAATGTAGTGGCGGCGCATCTTGCCGGAGATGTGCCCGATGATCTCGTGCTTCTTCTCGCCGAGCGTGAGCTCCAGCCGGAACATCGCGTTCGGCAGCGACTGCTTGACGACCGCTTCGACCTCAATGACATCGTCTTTCGGCATTCGGTTCCTTGCATTCCCCCGCCGGCGGCCGGCCCGCCCGGCCGCGTTCGCCCGCGACTGTATCAGCAAGCTTCGCCGCGGTCAACGCTCCGCCGCCACCCGGCGGTTGACAGACGCGGCGCCCGGCTCAATCATACAGGCCGCGAGCCCGGCCGCAAGCCATCGGTGACTGTATGGAAATGCCAATCGACCTCGACCTGGTCCGGCACATCGGCCGGCTGAGCCGCATCGAGCTGACTGAGGAGCAGGTAAAGACGTTCAGCAGGCAGCTCGGCGCGATCCTCGGCCACTTCGACAAGCTGCAGGAACTCGATACCGAGAACGTCGAGCCCATGGCCCACGCGGTGGAGCTGAGCAACGTGCTGGCCGACGACGAGCCGGCCGAGTCGCTGACGCCCGATGAGGCGCTCGCCAACGCGCCGCAGCGCGACGGCGACTTCTTCCGCGTGCCGAAGGTGATCGGAGACAGCCAGTGAGCGGCGTGCCGGACCTCTCGGCCGTGGAGCTTCGCAACGCGATCGCGGGCGGGGACGTTTCGTCCGTCGAGGCGACGCGGGCATACCTGACTTCCATCGAGCAGGCGGAGCCGAACATCCAGGCGTTCAACGAGGTCCATGCCGACCGGGCCCTGGAGCGAGCCCAGGCCGCCGACGACGGCCGTGCGCGCGGCGAGGACCTCGGGCCGCTCGACGGCGTGCCCATCGCCGTCAAGGACAACCTGTGCACGACGTTCGGCCGGACCACGTGCGCGTCGAAGATGCTTGCCGACTTCCGCGCCCCCTACACCGCGACGGCCGTCCGCAAGCTCGAAGACGCCGGCGCTGTCATCCTCGGCAAAACCAATATGGACGAGTTCGCCATGGGCTCGTCCACGGAGCACAGCGCGTTCCGCCCCACGCGGAACCCGTGGGATCTGTCGCGCGTGCCCGGGGGGTCCTCGGGCGGCTCGGCCGCCGCCGTCGCCGCGCGCGAGGCGCCCGCCGCCCTCGGCAGCGACACGGGGGGCTCAATTCGCCAGCCGGCCGCGTTCTGCGGCGTGGTGGGGTTCAAGCCGACGTACGGCCGCGTCAGTCGCTACGGACTGGTCGCGTTCGGGTCGAGCCTGGACCAGATCGGTCCGCTCGCGCGGGACGTGGCCGATTGTGCGCTGCTAACGCAGGTGATCAGCGGGCACGATCCGGCCGACTCGACGTCGGTCCCGAACGACGTGCCCGACTACGCCGCGTCGGTCCACACGCCCATTGAGGGCCTCCGCGTCGGCTGGCCCAAGGAGTTCTACACCGGCGCGCTTGGGCCGGGGACCCGCCAGGCCCTCGAGAAGGCGGCGGACGCGTATCGCGGCGCCGGCGCGCAGATCGTTGAGGTTTCACTGCCACACAGCCGCATCGACATCGACGACGAGGGCAACCTCAGCTCGTACGCGGTCTCATGCTACTACATCGTGTGCATGGCCGAGGCGTCGAGCAATCTGGCCCGCTACGACGGCGTGCATTACGGCCACCGAACGGCCGCCCACGCCGGCGACATCGTCGAAATGTATTCGAAGACGCGGGCGGAGGGCTTCGGCGAGGAAGTGAAGCGCCGGGTCATGCTGGGCACGTACACGCTCTCGGCCGGGTACTACGACGCGTACTACAACAAGGCGCTGAAGGTGCGGCGGCTGATCAAGAACGACTTCGACGCCGCGTTCGAGCGGTGCGACGTGCTGCTGTGCCCGGCGACGCCGTCGCCCGCGTTCGCTTTCGGCGAGAAGACGGCCGACCCGATCCAGATGTACCTCGCGGACATCTACACGATCTCGCTGAATCTCGCGGGCCTGCCGGGGCTGTCGCTGCCGGCGGGCCTGAGCAACGAGGGGCTCCCCATCGGCCTGCAGCTCATCGGCCCGGCCCTGTCCGAGGAAACCGTCCTCCGCGCCGGGCGGATGTACGAACTCGCCTCGGGCGTCACGCGCCTTACGCCACCGCAGAAAACGGCGTGACTTGTGGACATCCGGTAACGAAGGTTCGTGATCGCCCGGCCCGCGGGGCCGGACGAGTTTGGCCGGGGGTGACCGCAGGGAACCCCCGGAAGGCGGCCCCACCCAACGTAGAGCCCCGAAGGGGCGAAGGGGTCGATGTCCTGCTGCAAGCTCCAGTACCACATCGTGTTCTCGACCAAGGAGCGTCGAGCGTTCCTCACCGACGCGATCCGGCCGCGCTTGGTCCGGCACATCGGCGGCATCCTCCGGAACCTGGACGGGACACTCCTCGAAGGGGACGGTCCTGAAGACCACCTTCACCTGGCAGCGATCCTGCATCCGGCCAAAGCCGTTTCAGACGTGATGCGCGACGTGAAGGCACGGTCCTCCGCATGGGTACACGAGACGTTCCCTGACCTGCGGACGTTCGCCTGGCAAGACGGCTATGCGGCCTTTACCGTCTCCCACTCGGGCGTGCCGGATGTCATCGCGTACATCCCGCGGGCAACGGGAGCACCACCGGAAGATGGACTTCCGACAGGAACTCATCGCGCTGCTTCAGCGGCACGGGATCGAGTTCGACGAGAAGTACCTGATCTGAGCGCCTCCGTCGCCCCTTCGGGGCTCCGGTCGATATGGCGGCCGCGTTCCGGGGGCTGCGCCCCCGGCCAAACTCCTCGGGCCCTCCGGGCCAGCCTTTCTCGCCGTTGGCGGGCGGGCGCGGTATGCTCCGGGCGTGCAGACGCTGACGGAAATCCGGGCGATGTTGGGCGCGTCGGGTCTGCGGCCGCGGAAGGCTCTCGGGCAGAACTTCCTGATCGACCTGAACCTGATGCACAAGCTGCTCGACCTCGCCGCTCCGCTCGCCGACAAGACCGTGCTCGAGGTCGGCCCCGGTACCGGATCGCTGACGGAGGATCTGCTCGACCGGGCTGGTCATGTTGTCGCCGTTGAACTCGACCGCGACCTGCACGAATTGCTCGTGCGGCGGCTGGCGGACCGGCCGAACCTGACGCTGATCCGGGGCGACGTGCTGGCGGACAAGCATCACGTGTCACCCGAAGTCCTTGCGGCCCTCGCGCCGGAAGCGGAACTCGTCGCCAACCTGCCTTACCAAACAGCCACGCCACTGGTGGCCGATCTGCTGGTCGAGTCCTGGCGGGCACGGGCGGGCCGGACGGACGCGGTTCGCTTTCCGGCGCTCACCTTCACCGTCCAGTGTGAAGTCGCCGACCGCCTCGCGGCCGGCCCCGGAAGCAAGGCCTACGGCCCGGTCAGCGTGCTCGTGGCGCTGCTGGGGCGGACGACGCCGGGCCCCGTGCTGCCGCCCGAAGCGTTCTACCCGCGCCCGGCCGTCACCAGCCGCATGCTGCGGATCGACTTTGACGCCCCCGCGGCCGGGCGGCTTGCCGACGCCGATGCGCTCGACGCGGTCTTGCGTGCGGCGTTCGGGCAGCGCCGGAAGCAGCTTGGCGGGGCGCTTCGCGCGGCGGACGGACCCTACACGGCCGAGGCGCTTTCGGCAGCGCGGGCGGCGACGGGCGTCGATCCGTCGCTCCGCGCGGAGCGAGTCGCCCCGGAGGCCTACCGGGCCATGGCGAACGCCCTGGCGAGCGGCCGAACTTAGCTTGTCAGCGGGCCGCCGGGCCCGGTATCCTTAGGCTTGCGCTCCGGGGCAAGAGGACAACGCATGGCACAAGCACAGAAGAAAAACGGTTCGGCGGCCTCGAAAGGGGCGGCCTTTTTCAAGCGAGCGGACGAGGTCGCGGCGACGGGAAACTGGGATTTCGCCATCGAGATGTATCTTGAGGGTATCGCCCGGGAACCGGAGAACGTCGAGCGCGGACACCAGCCGTTGCGGGACGTGTCGCTGAAACGGAAGGCCCAAGGCGGCAAGAGCCCTGGAATGATGGAGCAACTCAAACGCCGCCCCGGCAAAGACCCGATGACGAACCTGATCAACGCCGAGTATCTGCTGGCGAAGGAACCGGGCTCGGTCGGGCACATGGAGCGCGTGCTCCAGTCAGCCGAGAAGCTGGAGCTCGACGGCGTCGTGGTGTGGATCGGCGAGATCATCCTCGACGCGCAGCGTCAGTCGGACAAGCCCAACCGTCGGGTGTGCGAACTGGTGACCGAAGCCATGTCGCAGCGCGAGCAGTACGTGAAGGCGATCCAGGCGTGCGAACTGGCGGTGCGGGCGGCGCCGAATGACGGCAACCTCGCGCAGAAACTCAAGGACCTGTCCGCCCGGTACACGATCCAGAAGGGCCGCTACGACGGCGAGGGCGATTTCACCCGGTCGGTCAAGGACCTGGGCAAGCAGGCCAAACTCGTGCAGAAGGACCGCCTGGCCCAAAGCCGGTCGTACCTGGAGCAGGAGATCGACCGGGCACGGCAGGAGTATCAGGCCGAGCCGAGCGTGCCGGGCAAGATCAGCGCCCTGGTCGATGCCCTGATGAAGGTCGAGGAGGAAGGATACGAGAACGAAGCCGTTGACGTGCTCAACAAGGCCCACCGCGACACCGGCGCGTATCAGTTCAAGGCCCGGATCGGCGACATCCGCATCCGGCAGATGAAGCGGCAGTACCGCAAACTGCTGGAAGCGCACGACAAGGCGGGCGCGATGGAACAGGCGAAGAGCCAACTCGCCTTCGAGCTTCAGGAATACAGTGAGCGCGCCGAGAACTACCCGACGGATCTGGCGATCAAGTTCGAGTTGGGGCGGCGACAGTTCCTGGCGGGGCGGTACGACGACGCGATCGGCTCGCTTCAGCAGGCGCATCGCGATCCGCGCCGGCGGCTGACAGCGCTGAATCTGCTCGGACAGGCCTGGGCCAAGAAGGGCCTTCCGCAGGAGGCGATCGACACATATCGCCGTGCGCTTGAGTCGGAGATGACCGAGGAGCAAGAGAAGGACCTGCGGTATAACCTCGGCACGCTGTACGCCGAGACACGCGATTACGCCGAGGCGCGCGAGGAATTCTCGCGGGTGGCCCAGATGGACTACAGCTACCGGGACGTCCGCGACCGGCTGGCGGCGGTCGATGAGAGAATCCAAGAGGCGGGGGGGGACGAAGGGCCAAAGGAAGGCGGAAGCTGAGCCGCCAAATGGGCTTGCCCGCCGGAGAGCGGCCTGTATAATGGGGTGTTTCGCGGAGCTTAGGAACGTAAACAGGCACCCCCGGAGACCGTACGTGGCCCATTCGCTATCGGCTAAGAAGCGCATCCGACAGAACGCCCGCCGGCGGGCGCGGAATCGCTGGCGCAAGAACGAGGTCAAGGAAGCCGTCAAGGCATTCGACGAGGCCCTCCGGGTCGGCGACCGTGACAAGGCCGGCGAAACGCTGCGCCAGTGCTACAAGAAGCTCGACCAGGTGGCTGCCAAGGGAACGATTCACAAGAACACGGCCGCCCGACGGAAGGCCCGACTGACGCGCCGGTTGAACGAGGCGTTCAAGTAGCCGTCCGCACCGATGGCCTCCTGCGCCGGCGGGTACTGGCCCGTCGGCGTTTGCCTGCGCGGGGGGTTCGCGGGCGCCGAGGGAACGGCATATAATCGCGCCATGGCCATGGTGAAGCCGCCGTTCGTCAGCCGCGCGGGCGAGAAGCTCGCGGCCGCCCTGGACGCCTTCGAACTGGACGTCCGCGGCTTGACTTGTGCAGACTTCGGCTGCAACGTCGGGGGATTCACCGACTGCCTGCTGAAGCGAGGGGCGGCTGGCGTGCATGCCGTCGACACCGGCTACGGCGAGTTGGCGTGGACGCTCCGCAACGACCCGCGCGTCACGGTGATGGAGCGGACCAACGCCCTGCATTGCGAGCCCCCAACGGCCGTGGACCTCGTGGTGATCGACACGGCGTGGACGCCGCAGGAACGGATCGTGCCCGCGGCCGGCAGGTGGCTCGCGCCCGGGGGACAGACTGTCTCGCTGCTGAAGCCGCACTACGAGTTGGCGAAGCTCGAACGCCGCAGGTCGCCCGCGGCGCTGAGCGACGCCGAGGCCATGCGCGTGTGCCGGACCGTCTGCGAGCGTTTGGGGAAGCTCGGCTTCGCCCCGTCGGCGGCGATGCGGTCGCCCCTCCGCGGCAAAGGGGGCAACGTCGAGTTCCTGCTGCTGATCCACACGTAGGCGTCCCCCGTTGCCGCGGCCCTCTCGTGCCGGTAGGCTTGGGGCATGATCGGCAGGGCCATTGGTTCGGGATTCGCGGCGGCGAGGGACTTCCTGGCCCGCGGCCTCCTCCGCCTGGGCGTTCCTCCTAATGCGATCACGCTTCTGGGCGGGGCGCTGACGGGCGGCGCGGGCGTGTGCTTCGCCCTCGGCGCCAGTGGCCGGTTCGCGTGGAGCCTGCGGCCGGGGGCGGGGCCGAGCGCGTTCCTGCTGCTGGCGGGCGGGCTGCTACTGCTGTCAGCCGCGTGCGACATGCTCGACGGCGCAGTCGCGCGGCTGGGCGGCCGAAAGACGGAGTTCGGCGGATTCCTCGACAGCACGCTGGACCGCTTCAGCGACTTCGCCGTCTATGCAGGGCTGGCCCTCTACTACGCTTGGGCGCCGCCACGGGCAAACCTAACGTTCCTGCTGCTGGCGATGCTCGCGTTCTTCAACGCGTTTCTGATCTCCTACACCAAGGCGAGGGCGGAGGACTTCATCGAATCGTGCCGTGTCGGCTTCTGGCAGCGCGGCGAGCGAACGGCGGCCGTGCTGATCGCGACCTTCGCCCACAACATTCCCGCTCTGCTCGTCCAGCAGGCGTTCCTGCCGGCGCTGACGGTGTGGCGGCGCGTCTCGCACACGCGGGGAGAGATTCGGGCCAAGGCTGATCCGGCCGCGCGCCAAGCGAAGAACCGCACCCTCGGCGCCCTGCAAATCTGGCGCCATCCCAAAGGAACGCTCGGCTATGACGTGACGGTGGCGGCAAATATCGCGTGGCTGATCTTCGCCCCGATTCCCGCTACCGACGTGCTCCGCCGCTGGCTCGGCGCATAGACGAGGCTACTCCAGGTTCGCGTGGCGACGGCGGAATTCCTCGGAATCGACCTTCAGCCGCTCGGCGAGCACGTTGAACACGGCGTCGAGGCACAGGCTGGCGGCGTGCTCGAACACGGCCGCCCGGACGACGATGTCCGGCGCGGTCGCGGGGATGTGGATAACCTTGTCGGCGTCGCGGGCCAGGTGGGCCTTCGGCTCGGCCGTGAGGACCACGACCTTCGCGCCGAAGCGCCGGGCGCGGCGGGCGAGGTAGTCGGTGTAGCCCGTCTCGCCGGTGCAGGAGATGGCGACGAGCAGGTCGCCCTCGCCGATGGCGGGGGTGATCGTCTCACCCGGGATGAACGCCGGCAACCCCGCGTGCATCAGCCGCATGCCGAAGCTCCGCGCGACCAGCCCGCTGCGGCCGGCGCCGGTCAGATACGTCCGCCGGGCCTTGGGCAGCATGCGAGCGAGGCCCACGAAGTCGTCCCACGCGACCTTACCCATCGCGGCCGCGATGCGGTCGAGCAACTGCCGCCCGGCGTCCTGTAGCGATTCCTCATTCGGCACGTATGTCTCTCCCGCAGGCGCTAGCCCGCGCTGGGGCCGCCGCGCTTTTCCCAGCGTAGCAGATTGACGACCTTGGCCAGCGTGGACTTGCCGTCGCGGATCTCGGCGCGGATGCGGTTCTCCGCCTCGAGCACGTCCGCGCCGCGGTTGGCCATCTCGGCCGCCCGGGCCTTCGGCAGCACGATTACGCCGTCGTCGTCGGCGAGAATCCAGTCGCCCGGGCACACCCGCTGCCCGGCGACCGTCACCGCCGAGCCGATCTCGCCCAACCCGTGCGGGTCGCCGGCGTGGCTGGTCACGTGACGTGTCCAGACCGGGAACTCCAGCCGCCGGATATCGTCCGAGTCGCGGACCGCGCCATCGACCGCCAACCCCGCGAGCCCCTTGTTCTTCGCGCTCTCGCTGGCGAGTTCGCCCCAGATCGCCGGCGGCTTGCCCCCAGCGTCGATCACCAGCACGTCGCCGGGGTCCGCCACGTCGATCGCCTCGACCGGCTTGGCCCAGTCGCCGGGCAGCGTCCGTACCGTGACGGCTGGACCGCACGCCCGCGCCCCCGGCCACAGCGGCCGCAGCCCTTCCAGGCACGGCTGCCGGTGGGCCCCGTCCGAAATGTTGCTCGTGCGGACGCCGGCGAGCACCTCGCGGATCGTCCCGGCGGACGCCCGCTTGAAATGCTCGCTCGCGACGGCCTCGCCTGAATCGAGGGCCTTGCGGATGTCGGCCGTCGCCTGCCGCGGGTCGGTCGCCTTGGTGATCGCCCCGCCGACGATGACCACGTCGGCGCCGGCTCCGACCGCGGCGGCGGCCGTTTCGCTGTGAATCCCGCCCGCCACGGCGAGCGCCAGATCGGTCGCCGTCCGCACCTGCCGCAGCAGGTCAAACGGGTCGCGCCCCTGCATCTGTTCGTCGATGGGGCAATGCACGTCCACCCACGCCACGCCCCACTCCGCCAGCCGCCCGGCGAGCGCCACGGGGTCGGCGACACCGAGCAAGTCCACGGCCACGTCGAGCCCGTAATGCCGCCCCGCCTCCACGCACTCGCGGATCGTCGCCTCACTCGCCGTGCCGAGCACGGTCATGACGTTCGCCCCGGCCTTGGCGGCCGCCTCCGCCTCGATCCGCCCGGCATCGGCCGTCTTCAGGTCCGCCACGATCGTCCGGTCCGGGAACGCCTCGCACAGCCGCCGCACCGCGTCGAGACCCTCGCTCTTGATCAGCGGCGTGCCGGCCTCGACGAAGTCTGCGCCGCCGGCGACGGCCGCCTCCGCCACTGCCAGCGCCCGCGGCAATTCCACGAAATCGAGCGCAACCTGGAGCTTCACCTTGCCCATGCAGGATATCGTACGCGCCCAGGCACGCTGCGTAAACGGGTAGCCCGCTCACACCCACACCGAACCGGAAACGCCCTACCAGCCGTTCTGCCACGGATCCCGGCGGCGGAACTCCGACAGCATGAACGCCTTGGTCTCCTCGGCCGCGCCGATGGCTTCACGGTCGCCGTAGTCGCCGAGGATGAACCCGCCCTCCGGCGTGCCCCAGTTCCGCATGAGCGCCTCGGCCTCGGCCGTGATCTGCCCGCGGTCGCCCACGGGCAGCGTCTTCTGGATGTCGCACAGCGTCTCGAAGCAGAGCTTCCCGGCGAACTCCCGGCCGATTTCCTCGATCCCATTCGTGCGGGGCTGCTGCATGTTAATCACGTCGAGCCCGGCCTCGATCAAGCCGGGAATGGCCTTGTTGATCTTGCCGCAGGAATGCATCCAGACGTGCCAACCGCACTCGTGGACCACGTCGAAGAGTTTGCGGTAACGCGGGAAGAAGAAGCGCCGCCACAGCTCCGGGGAGATGTGCAGGTCGATCTGCGTACCCCAGTCTTCCGTGAAGCCGAATCCCTGGATGCGATCGCCGCACAGGCGGTGCATGTTGCGGACGACCGCGATGTCATAGTCCAGGATGCGGTCGGCGATCTCATGGATCTCGGGCGTATCGTCCATGAGGTCGATCATGCAGTTCTCGAATCCGCGCAGGCTGTGCATCCGCTCCCACAAGATCATGAAGATGCCCGTGCCGATGTACTTGTCGCGACGGACGGGGTCGGCCTCCAGTTCCGCCAGGCGCGCGGGCACCTGGGCGTAGCGGCGCGGGTCGTCGCCGTCCGGCCAGGGAAAGCCTCTCAGCCGCGACAGGTCCGCCAGCGGGTGCTCCTTGACTTGTCCCATATTCGGCGTGTCGGTGCGGGCCCACCGGCAAAGCCACTGGTCGAGCGAGTCGTCCCCCTCGGCTTGAGGCGGCTTGATCTTGTCGTATCCGACGTCGGTCTTGTCACTCGCCTGGCCGTAGCCGTTGACCGGCAACCGAGGCGGATGACGGAACTCGATGGCGCGGGTCATGACTTCACGCGGCGTCATGTTCGACCCTCGCAATGCTCCCGGTCACGAACGTTTCCTGGTCCGCCGGCTGCGTTTGAGCGCCTGGTCGAGGTCGGCCATGATGTCCTCCGGCTCCTCCATGCCAACGGCCAAGCGGATCAACCCGTCGGTAATACCGAGTTCGTACCGCCGCTTGCGCGTCTCGTGGTAGTAGCTGACGGAGGCCGGGTGCGTGATCAGCGTCTCGACGCCACCGAGGCTCGGCGCGATGTAGCACAGCTTAAGCGCGTCGAGGAAGCGATTGACGGTCTGCAAGCCCCCCGCCATCTCGAAGGTGACCACGCCGCCGAAGCCGTCCATCTGCGCCTTCGCCGTCTCGTGGTGCGGGTGGCTGGGCAGGCCGGGGTAGTACACGCGCTTGACGAGCGGGTGCGCTTCAAGAAACTCCGCCACCCGCTGACCGGTCTCGTTGTGCCGGGCCACCCGCAGCGGGAAGGTCTTGAGCCCCCGAAGCAGCAGGTAGCAGCAATGCGGGTCGATCACGCCGCCGATCGCCTTGTGGAGCTGGCGGATCTCCTCGACGAGCTCGTGCCGGCCGAGTACCGCCCCGGCGAGGATGTCATTGTGGCCCGCGAGATACTTCGTGCATGAATGCATCACCAGGTCCACGCCCCACTCCAGCGGCCGCTGATTGCACGGCGTGGCGAACGTGCTGTCGATGACCGTCAGCACCTTGTGCCGCTCGGCGATCTCACGCAGCCGCTGAAGGTCGAAGATGTTCAGGTACGGGTTCGTGGGCGACTCGGAGAAGATGAACCGCGTCTGGGGCCGGACGGCCGCGTCGAGTGCGTCGTAATCGCCGAACGGCACGATGGTGCAGTCCACGCCGAACCGCTTGAGGTACGACGAGCAGAACTGCAGCGTCTTCTTGTAGGCATCGTCGGTGATGACGATGTGCTCGCCGGCGTGGACGAGGGCGAGGATGGTCGTGGTGATGGCGCTCATGCCGCTGGCGAAGACGACGCAGTCTTCGGCCCCCTCCAACGCCGCGAGGCGCCGGGTGGCCACGAGTTCGGTCGGGTTGCCGTAGCGCCCGTACTCAAACCGCTCCTTGCCGCCCTTGGTGTACGCCGTGATCTCGCGCGAGTCCTTAAACGCGTACGTCGAGGTCTGCACGATGGGCGTGGTGATGCTGTCGGCGTAGCGGAGCCGCTCCTCGCCGGCGTGGATCGACCGCGTGGACAGGCCCGAGCCGGCCAGGCGATTGCGGGAACGAGGGCGTTTCTTCCTGTTCATGGGGGTCGCTGCCTTCCGATAAGCCCGCGGGACAGACCCAACAAACGTAACGACGGCGGGCCTGAAATGCACCGAAAAACGCACCGGCCTTGTCCCCGGCACACCAGCCGGTAGAATCGGTTGTCGGAGCCCACCGCGCGGCTCTGATGGAGAGGGAGCGCTTGCCCACCACGCAACAGACGATCACCTCGCCGGCGGAGGCGCTCGAGTTCCTCCGCGGGATGCGAGACGCGCATCCCGAACGCGACCAGTACGGGGTCCACGAGGCCGTACTCGCGAGGCGATGGAGGCACGGAAGGCAGCGATGATCTCGAACTGCTACTACTACGCGCCGCACAACCATTGCCTGCTGACGCAGCACCTGGACACCGACCTGCGGCGGATGCGCGAACTGGGCACGGATGCGGTGTCCGTCTGCGTGCAGGAGGCCCAGCTCGTCAACTGGCACCAGCGCCGCCTGCGCACGGTCGTGGACCGCGCCCACGAACACGGGCTGACCGTCCACGCCGTGCCCAACCGTTGGGGCGGGCTCACGGCCGGGTGGCTCGACGGCTTCTCCGGCTGGACGCTGAATCACCGGCACACCTTTCTGCCGGACGGCGAAGGCGAGGGCTTCTCCGACCCGTCTCACCCGGAGGTGCGGGCGCACTTCGAGAAGCACCTCGCGCGGCTGCTCGGCGAGTGGGACTTCGACGGCCTGATCTGGGACGAGCCGCGGCCGCCGCGGCCGGAGATCGTCGCCTTCCTCGATCAAATGAGCGCGTTCGCCAAGGGCGTCCGGGGCGACGTCGTCGTCAGCCTGTTCGCGGAGGCGGGCGACCTGCACCTGGCCGACCCCCTCGCCGCGACGAAGCACATCGACTACCTCGGCGCCGATGGCCACGTGCGAAGCGAAGTCCACCAAATGCACCGCATGAAGAACACCATCTGGCGGACGCACAACGCGTTCGCCGAGCCGCTCGTCGCGGCCGGAAAGAAGACGGTCTTCCTGCTCGAGGCCCAGCGGCATCGCGACGAGGATTTGGGCGACTACCTGGCCAATGTGGACCGGGCGTTCGCTCTACCGATGGACCATTTGGTGTGGTACTACTCGGCACACGAGATGTCGCCGGCGTTCGAGGCGGCGTTCAACAAGGCCACGTGGCGGGCGGCCGCGAGGGCGAAGCAGCGCGACTGACCGACCCGCCCCGGCGGCAGCACCAAAGGAAAGGCGAATGAACGGGCTGCGTGCGAATCATTGCGGACATCTGGTCTTGTGCGTCGTGTGCGCATCGCTGGCGTTTGTGCTGGGCGGCTGCCCGGCGAGACCGACGATGGGCCTGCCACAGGCGCTGAACGACGGGGACCTCGATGAGGTGAAGGCCAACTTGTTCTGGGAGTTCACGGCCGGCATCAACGATCCGGTGGACAAGACGGGGCGGACACCGCTGCATGTCGCGGCTGAGCGGGGATACGAGGAAATCGTCGCGTATCTCATCGACGAGGGAGCGGATGTAAGTAGCCTCGGGAACTGGAGTTGCGGAACCACGCCGCTTCACCTGGCGGCGAAGGCCGGGCACGAGGCCGTCGTGCGGCGGCTTCTCTCGGCCCGGGCGACGGTGTATATCCCGGATAATCAGGGGCGGACCGCCCTCGACGTGGCCCGCGCGGCCGGGCACACGAACGTCGCGAAGCTGCTTGCCGAGCAGGAACACAGCGCCTTCCCCGACCCCGGCGGCTTCCCGTAGCCCAGTCGGGTGGCCGCAGCTTGCCCGCCGTAGCCTTGGCGAAGGCGGGAGGCAGCTAAGGTAGCAGAGGAGAAGAGACGGGCGAAGCGCCTATCATGGCTCTTCCTCCCGTTCCGTGCGTTCCGTGCATCCCGGCTACTCTTCCGGCAGGGCGCGGGACTGGCGGAGGGCGTCGATCTTGTCGAGGGGGCGCTCGAGCATGTTCGTCCGCGTCGTGCGGAGGTCCTCGTACGCCCGCTGCGTCGATTCGATCGCCCGGCCGAGCTTGTCCATCTGCTCGCTGTAAGCCTGCCACTGCTTGTCGAACGCGCCCAGCAGCCCGATCACTTCATCCGCCGTCTTCATCAGGTTCGCGCTCTCGGCCGCCTGGCGGACCACCGCCAGCATCGCGTAGAGCGTCAGCGGGCTCGCCAGCACCACGCGCTTGCCCAGCGCCTCGTCCATCATGTCCGGATCCACCGACAGCACCAGCGAGAACACCTGCTCCGACGGCACGAACACGATCACGTACGGCACGGTCGGGGCGTTCGGGTCGATGTAGCCGCGCCCGGCGACCGCCCGCACGTGCCCGCGCACGGCCGTGACGAGCTGCCGCGCCGCGGCCGCGCGGGCGTCGTCCGTCTCCGCGTCGGTGTAGGCCTTGTACGCCTCCAGCGGGAACTTCACGTCCATGTTGCACTTGAGGTCGTTGGGCAGGAAGAACGTGAAGTCCGGCCGGCCGGATTCGGCCTCCTCGGCCGACTGCTTCGTGTAGTTGACGCCCTCCTGGAGCCCCGCCAGCCGCAGGATGTCCTCGGCCATCCGCTCGCCCCAGGCCCCGCGGCGCTGCGTGCTGGCGAGCATGCGGTGCAACTCGCCGGCCGTGCCCGAAAGCGACGATACTGACGACGCCAACTGCCCGAACTCCTGTTTGCGCTCCGCCTCCGCGCGCTGAACGAACTGGCGGACGTGCTCCAGCCGCTCCTGGACGGCCTTGACTGCCTGGTCGATGAGTTCCTTCTTGCCGTCGAGCTGGGCGGCCGCCGATTCGGTCAGGCGGCGGGCGTTGGCGTCGAGGGCCTCGCCGGCGAGCGCCGAGAACGTCTCGCGCATCTGCTGAAGCTCGCGCTCGTCCGCCCGGCCGCGGAGAAGGTGAACGACAAAGACGATGACTGCCCCGACGACGACCCCGACAACGAACCCGATGAAGTATTCCATGTGCGGCTCCCTGCGTCGGCGGGCATTGTACGGCCGCGGCGCGGCGATGTGCAGCGATTTCGCGAGTGCATGAACCCGCTTGGCCGGCGCGATAGACTATCGGGGCCGGGCGGGCGAGGAGTCCGGTATCCTCCGCGTCTGACCGGGCGGGAGCCACCCATGCGCAAGCTGCCGACGTTCCTTTTCGTCGCCCTGTTGGCAACCGTCGCTCTCGGGGAGGCAAGGGAGGTGGTCCGGTTCCACGTCTCGCCGTCCGGGGACAACGCCAACCCCGGGACGGTCGAGAAGCCCCTTGCCACAGTGCACCGCGCCCAGGAGGCCGTCCGCGAAGTCAGGCAGAGCCAACCGGAAGCCGGACTTGCCATCATCCTCGCCCCTGGCGCTCACTTCCTGGACCGTTCACTCAAGATCACTGAGCTGGACTCAGGGATCGCGGAAGGCTCGGACTTCTGCATCCTGGGCGATTCCGAGGAGGAGACCCGTCTCATCGGAGGGAGGCGCATCTCTGGTTTCGGGCCGGTCATGGATAGGGCCGTGCTGGCGCGGCTGCCGGAGGCCGCGCGAGGCCGCGTGGTCCAGACGAACCTGAAGGCCCAGGGGATCACCGACTACGGCGAACTGACGCCCCGCGGCTTCGGCAAGACGACGAAGAAGGGGCACCTGGAACTGTTCTTCAACCGCAAGCGCATGCCGCTGGCGGGCTGGCCGAACGAGGGGTGGGCGGCGCTCGGCTGGGCGCCGGGCAAGAAGCCCGAGAAGCTGCCGCCCAAGGGGCATCGCCCCGTCACGAAGGACCACTTCCTCTACGAAGGCGACCGCCCGGCGCGGTGGCTCGCGGCCGAGGACTTGTGGGTCCACGGATACTGGAAGCACGACTGGGCCGATGGATACGTCAAGGTCAAGGCCATCGACCCAAAACAAAGGCGGATCGACACGTACGCGCCGCACGGGGTGTATGGCTGCGTCCCGGAGCAGCGGTGGCGGGCATTGAATCTGCTCGAAGAACTCGACGCGCCCGGCGAATGGTGGCTCGACCGCAAGACGGGCGTCCTCTACTTCTGGCCCCCCTCCGCCGTCGCCGACGGCGAGGCGATGGTTTCGATGCTCGACGAGCCGATGATTCTGGTCGAGGGGGCATCTCGCGTCGTGGTAGCCCATCTTGCGATTGAGTGCTCGCGCGGCAGTGGCATTGAGGGGCGCGGGGGCTACCTGACTTTGGTGGCAGGCTGCTCGATACGCAATGTCGGCGGCGCCGGCGTTCGCGTGAGGGGCGGCAGCGGACACCAGGTGATACTGTGCCACATCCACGACGTTGGCGAAGCCGGGATACAGATGGTCGCCGGCGACCGGAAGACCCTCGAATCGGTCCTCTGCCTCGCATCGGGCAACCACATCCACCACTACGCTCGATGGTGCAGGACGTACCGCCCGGGTATCGGCGTCAGCGGCGTCGGGGTTGTCGTCGATGAGAACCTCATTCACCACGCGCCCCACGTGGGGATTCTCCTCGGCGGCAACGACCACACGATCGAGGGGAATGAGATCCACCACGTCGCCCTGGAAACCGGCGACGTGGGCGCGCTCTACATGGGGCGCGACTGGACGGCTCGCGGCACGGTCATCCGCCACAACCACTTCCACGACATCCATGGGCTCAACATGGGGGCGAACGCCGTCTATCTCGACGACGCGGCCAGCGGCATCACCGTCGAGGGCAACGTCTTCCGCAACGTCAACCGGGCCGCGTTCATCGGCGGCGGCCGCGACAACCGCGTGGTCAACAACGTCTTCGTAAACTGCAAGATCGCCGTCCACGTCGATGCGCGAGGACTCGGCTGGGCGAAGGAGCACATCGCCAAAGGCGGCGGCTGGCGGATGTACGAGAAGCTCGCGGCCGTGAAGCACGACCGGCCGCCCTACAGCGATCGCTACCCCGACCTCGCGAAGATTCTCGAGGGCGACCCGCGCATCCCGCTCGGGAACGCCCTCGAGCGGAACATCGCGGTGGGCGGCCGATGGCTCGACACGCCGGGCGTCAAGCGCGAGTGGCTGACGATCCGCGGGAATTTCACGGAAGGCGACCCAGGCTTCGTCGATGCCGCCGGGGGCAACTTCCGCCTCCGAGAAGATGCGCCCGCCCGGAAGATCCACTTCGACGCGATCCCGTTCGACAAGATCGGCCCTCGGGAAACGCCCGGCGCGCCCAGCCCGGCCACTCGCCCCTCGAAGGCCGACTGACCGGGCGATAGAATGCGGGCATGTCGCTTCCCGTCGTAGCCATCGTGGGCCGGCCGAACGTCGGCAAGAGCAGCCTGCTCAACGCGCTCGTCCGCCAGCGGATCGCCATCGTCGACCCCACCCCGGGCGTCACGCGCGACCGCGTGTCGGTGCCGCTGCTGGTGGGCGAGTCGTCGTACGTCGAACTCGTCGATACGGGCGGCATGGGTATCGAGGATTCGGCCGGGCTGACGGAACACGTCGAGGCCCAGATCGACTACGCCCTCGCGGCGGCCGCGATGGTGCTGTTCGTCGTCGATGGGCGCGAAGGCATCACCCCGCTCGACCGCCACGTCGCCGAGCGTCTTCGCCGGCACAACAAGCCGGCGCTGCTGGTGGCCAACAAGATCGACGCCCCGGACCAGACGTACGAGCTGGCCGACTTCTACGCGCTGGGCTTCGGCGACCCGCTGGCGGTGTCCGCGGCCCACGCGCTGGGCACGGCCGACGTCGTCGAGGCCATCGGCAAGACGCTGGAGGGCGCCGCGGCCGACCGGCCCGCGCCCGCGGTGATGAAACTCGCCGTCGTCGGCAAGCGGAACGCGGGCAAGAGCACGCTCATCAACGCACTGGCGGGCGAGGACCGCGTGATCGTCTCGCAGACGCCGGGCACCACGCGCGACAGCGTGGACGTGACGGTCGAGTTCGGCGGCCGGCGATTCACGCTGATCGACACAGCCGGCGTCCGCAAGAAGCGCAAGATGGCGGACGACGTGGAGTTCTACGGCCACACGCGGGCGATGAAGTCGATCCGCCGGGCGGACGTGGTGGCGCTCGTGATCGACGCGTCGGTGCCCATCTCGCGGGTGGACAAGGCCCTGGCGGGGCAGATCGCGGCGCAGCACAAACCGGTGCTGCTGGTGGTCAACAAGTGGGACCTGGCCCGCGGCAAGGCGGCCGGCGAGGACTACAGTGACTACCTCGCCAAGACGTTCCCGGAGTTGGCGTACGCCCCGTTGAGCCTGACGACGGCAACGCGGGGGACCAACGTCCGGCGGACGGTGCGGCTGGCGGAGGAACTGTACGATCAGGCGCGAACGCGCGTGACGACGGGCCAACTCAACGCCGAACTGGAAGAGATCCTCGCCGCCCGCGGCCCGAGCCACAAGGCGGGCACCAAGCCGCCGAAGGTGCTGTACGCCTCGCAGATCGGTACGGAGCCGCCGACCATCGCCCTCGTGGTCAACGACGTTCGGAGCTTCGACGGCGGATACCGGCGCTACCTGCTGAACCGGCTGCGCGAGCGGCTGCCGTTCGCCGAGGTCCCGATCCGGTTGGTCATCCGCCCCCGCCGCGGGCGAAAGTGAGCCGCAGACTGCCGCTCACGCATACGAGTGCAGGCCCGAGAACAGCGGCGAGAGGTTCACCCACAGCAGCGTAACGATGACCACGACGAAGCCGAGCAGCACCAAGGCCGCCAGCACCCGCGGACGACGGACGAGCCCGGCCGACCGGACGTGCAGATAGACCAGATACACCAGCCAGCTCGCCAGCGACCAGAGCTCCTTCGGGTCGAAGTTCCACCAGTTGCCCCACGCCAGCTTGCCCCAAACGGCGCCGAGCACCAGCCCCGCCGTCAGCAGCGGGAAGGCGAGCCCCACGAGGCGATGGACGGCACACTCGCGGCGGAGGCGGTCTTCGGGGGCGGCGTCCGCACGGGCGAGGAGCACCCCCGCAGCCGCCACGGCCGCCTTCGCGAGCACCGCATAGGCGATCACGTATGCGGCGACGTGCGGGCCGAACAACGGCGTCTGGAGCATCGGCGGCAGACAACCGGGCGCGGCGTCGAACACGAACCCGACGGGTACGAGCAACGCCACGCCGATCAGCAGGTCGCCCCACTCGCCCCCGACGCCCAGGAGCCGCCGCCCGAAGTACGACAGCGGCGGCATGAGCGCCGCGACGGCCAGCATTACCTCAAACAGGTTGCGAAGCGGCACGCGCCCGGTGTCGAAGGCCCGCCAGACAACGCAGGTAGCCGCGGCGAGGAACCCCGCGGCCGCCAGCGACCACCCGACCCCGCGGCGGCGCAGCAGGAACGCCGCGCACGACGCGGCGTAGAGGATCATCGTCGCGTAGAGGAACGCGCCGAATGGCGTGTACTTGAGGTTCATCGCCGCCCCCTCTTCCACCGCACGGCCGGGGCCAGCCAGAACGTCCAGGCCGCCCCCGCCACGAGCATTGCGAAGCCGGCGTACGCCATATAGAGGCCGGAGTCGCTACGAACCGTAAAGACGGCGTACTGCCATCTGTCCGCCGGCTCGCCGGCGTGGTAGATGTGATAGCCGCCGTAGTGCAGCGGCTCATTGTACTCGACGGTCTGCCGAGCCGCCTCCCGCCCGTCACGCAGGATCGACACATCCGCCAGCTGGTCCTTCACCTGCAGGGGTGCCGTCGCGAGCACCAACACGGGCGAGCCGGCGGCGGCGTACTGTTCCTGATCTTCGTAGAGAAACTCGAGCGTCGCCGGCTCGGAGAACTCGTCGCCGACCGAGACGGCGAGGAATCGCGTGCCGGCGCGGCGGCCCCGCCAAAGCTCCACGCGCGCCCACAGGTGGCTCGCCCGGTAGTGGAACCGCGGGCGCGACGGCAGGAACAGGATCGTCAGCTCGTCACCCCACGAGTCCCGCTCCACGGGGACCTCCGGGGTGAGGGCGAAGTGCCGGACCGTGCGGCCGTCGGGCAGGCGGACCTCCAACTCAGCCGCAGGGCTCGGCTCGCCGGACTCGCCCTCGACGGCCCGCAGGCCCTCGCCCTCCCCGCTCAGCCGAAGCCGCTCGAACACGCAAACGACGCGGAGGGTCGGGCCGCCGGCGCCCAAACGGAGTTCGGTGCCCGGCACGGCCGGCAGCTCGTGCTCGTTGCCCTTGGGCGAGAGCACGTGCAGCGTGGGCGGGCCGAGCTGCGGCGGGCGCTCGGCGACCTGCTCGACGTGCAGGCGGATGTCGGTGCCCGGCACGCTCGCCGCGCGGCCGACGGCGGCGTCCACTTCGCGCGTCTCGCGCGGCGCCGGGCCTTCACCGTAGAACGCGCAGAACAGCCGCCACTCAAGACCCTCGCGCGGGTAATGCTCGACCCAGAACCGGTTCAGCCGGACGTGAAACGGCAGCCGCCCGCCGCGACGCGGTTCTTCCCCCGACGCCTCGGGCGGGAACACCACGTCGTCCGACTCGCCCTGGGCCAGCAGGAGCACCCCGCGGTACATCTTCTCGTCGCCGGTCAGCCGCCCCGCAAGCCGGTGCCCGGCCGGGCTACCCCACAGCCCGCCGACCAGCACGGCCGCAAAGCCCAGGTGCATCGTCGCCGGGCCGGGCCGCCGCAGCGGTCGCAGCGCGAATGCCGACACGCCCAGAGCCACGGCCGTCACCACCCAGAACACCGCCAGCGGCACCGAATGGAACAAGTCCCACGCGCGTTCGGCGCCGCGGAAGGCCCCGACGACGGACAAGGCCGCCAGCGCTGCCAGCAGCACGGGCGCCGTCCACGCCAGCAGGCGCCGCAGCCCGAAGCCTCGGTGCGGGTCATTCACGGGGGGCCTCGCCAAGAAACGCCCCGGCGCCGCGGGGGCGTCGGGGCGTGGAGTACGCGCTCAAGATCCGTCGCCTCGCTTAGCCGCCCGCCTCCATGGGCGTGACGAACCGGTCGGCCGGCACGATCCACAACTCGACACGCCGGTTCTGCTCGTTGCCCTTGTTTCCCGGCTTGTTCGGCGCGATGGGATGATACTCGCCGAATCCCATTGCGCAGATCCGCGCTGGCGCCACGCCCACCTTGCCCAGCACCTGCTGCACCGCCACCGCGCGGTGCACCGACAGGTACCAGTTGTCCGGGTGGCGGCGCTTCGTCTCGGGTTTGCCCACGGGGATATCATCCGTGTGCCCGGCGACGAACACGTTGAACTGATTCGCCTCGGGCGAGTTCAGAATGGCCGCGAACTTCTGAAGCGCCGCCTGCGCCTCCGCCCGCGGGTAGTCGCTGCCGGGCTGGAACGTCAGGTCGCTCTTGAGCTTCACCATGCCGTAGTCGGGCATGTACTCGACCAGGCCCGGGTTCGCGTCGGCGAACGCCTCAAGCGCCTGATTCACCTGCGCCGGCAGCGCCGTGAGCGTGATCGGCCCGAGGCTCGGCGGCTGGGCGCTCTCGACGGCCTTGCGGTACGCCTCGTTGAGCGCCTCGTACTTGCGCTCCCACTCGGCGTTCTTCTGCTCCAACAGCGTGATGTCCGCCTGCTTCGTCTGGGAGAGCCCCTGGGCCCGGCCCATCTCGTCCTGGATCTGCTGCTTCTCCAGGCTGCACTGCCGCAGGGCCTCGTTGGCCTGGTCGAGTTCGAGGTTCACCCGGCGGTTGGCGGCCATCAGTTTGTCGTACTCCGACCGGGGCACGCACCCGCCCGCCAGAACGGCCAGCGACAGCATCCCGACCCCCACCGCGTACACGTGACATCTCATGGGTCTGTGTCCTTTCGCGTCCATCGTCGCGCCTGTCGCCGCCTCAGCCGCCCATTTGTGCCATCGCCTGGCGCTTGGCCTGAACCGACCGGCCAATCAGCAATCCGACGATCCCGAAGATCGCCACCACCACCAACGCGCCGAACACGAACAGCAGCAACCGCTGCTGAAGCGACTCAAAATACGACGGCACCCGCCCCATCAGCGCCGCCACCGTCATCGAGACGATCACCAGCGACAGCAGCGCCAGCCCCACCGCCAGCCCGCTGAAGAACCCGCTGGAGGCGTCCATCGCCTCGACATAGGTCGGCGGGGCCGCCGCGACCTCCGCCCGGGGCGCGAACCCCGCGCCCGCGCCGGCGGTGGTCTCGCCCTCGAGCCCGGCCGTCAGGTCCGAGCCGACCGCGCCTTCCATGTCGATGTGCTCCAACACCTCAGCGCCCAACGACGTGTCGTCGCTCTCGCGCGTCAGGTCGAGCAGGCCCGAGCCGCTGCCGATGCCTTCCAGCAGCACCTGGTCCTCGACGCTGGGGGCGATCTGCGTCTTGGCCATCGGGTCGGCGGTTTCGATTTCGAGGTCCTCGTCGTCGAAGATGCTGATGCCCTCGGCCGTGATAACCGTGTCTTCCTTGCCGGCGGGCTTGCCGGCGTCGGCCTCGGCGAGGCTGACCGTATCGCCACCCACGGGCTTGAGGTCCACTTCACCGCCGCTCCCGCCGCCGGCGAGGGCCTCGACGTCGGCGACCTTGAAGACCTGCCGCGCGCCGTCCGGATACGAACGGAGCTTCCCGTCGGACACCATTTTCTCGAATTCGTCTTGGCTCACGCCCAGCTTCGCGATCGCTTCCTCTTTCGTGCAGTAGATCTTCGCCATGAAACCAACTCCCTGAATCGCGCCGCGTCCGCCCCTACGGCTGCGCGGGCGTGTTCTCCAATCGCTTCTGCTGCGCCACGAGCTTCTTCACTTCGCGAGGCGACAGCTCCGTGTTGTATTCATCCAACTGAACGTCAAACATATAAGTCCGCGCCGCCAGCAACCGAAGCTTCCGACTCGACGGCTGGTACTCGTACAACGCTATTGTAGCATGCTGCGTATCGACGAGGTAGAGCCCGTACGTGTCCGGCGTGATCTGCCCCGCCACGATGAACGCTCCGCCGGCGCCTGCCGAGTGCGTCGGGCCCTGGGCCCCCACGCGACCGGCTCCTACCTCGATCAGCAGGCACGCCGCGATGACCCCCAGCAGCGCAACGACCAGCCAGCGACCGGCCGAACCGACGCGGGCGGCGCGGTGGCGCGCGGGTGAGCAGTCTGCGGCGTGCTGATCCGGCATAGGGTGCGCCCTTCGCGGCCGCAATCGGGCCGCCAATCGGCCGATTATAAGACCGCAAAAACGCCTTGCAAGGCTTTTCGACGCCGGCGCCCGCGGCACCGGTGTCGTCGGGTTCTTCGGCCAACTGGCCGCTTCGGCCGGAGCATTTCTGGGCAAATCCCCCCCGCGGGGGGGCTGCGGCCCCGCTACCCGGCCCGGTCCGACGCCTGATTACGGCGCTTGGCCCGCTCGATGAGCTCGACGAGCGTGGACGCCTTGTCCTGCCGCGGGGCGAGGATCCGCTCGATCTGCTCGTCTGTGTAGTGCTCGCGGATGAACCCCTCCACGTCAAACGTCTCGAACCAGCAGTCGAAGACCTTTCGGCAGGGCAGCTCCCGGCCGGGCGCGCGGCAATACGCGAAAGCGATGTCGTGCCCCAGCATCGGGCACCGCCGCACGCGTCCGTCGTGTTGTTCGATTCCCTCAGGCATGGCTCGATTATACACGATGGCGGCCGGCCCCGTGGGGGATCCACAAGGCACAATCCGAAGTCGGAAACCTGCCATCTCCTGCCATCCTTTGCCATCCGCTGCCTTCCGTTGCCGTCCGCTACCTTCCGTTGCCGCGCAAATCCGTCCGTTGCCATCCATTGCCTTCCCCTGCCAAGCGTGTTTTCGGTATAACCCTATCTATCAAAAAGCTTTACATCAATTCGTGTCCTCCAAAACCGCCCAGGGTTAGGGGCGGGAAGAGCAATCCGGCAGTTTTCAACGTGTAGTCTGCACTTTGCACTCCGCACTCTCCCGCCGTCCGACCGGATACCGGAAGGCCACCATATACCGATCTCACCGTGTTCTGTCTGACGGTTCCACCGGCTCTCGTCGATCTGACCGTATCCCGTCTCACGGTCGCATGGGTTGCCGGCGCTATTCGCCTGGCAACCAGCGCCCCGTCCCTCAACGCGCGGAGCGCATATCATAATTACCAAACAGTTACGCCTAATTGCAAGCAGAAAATCATCCGGCCGGAAGAAACTCTTGCCCGCGGATCTGGCGACGCGACTGCCGACAACGCCGCACGCCGCCGCCGCGAAGTGACTGCCCCCTGCCCGTTCACCTCGGGCTCCGACATTCCCTGTTCGACATCCGGTCTTCCCGATCCCTATTCCCCAGTCCCCGGTCCCTGCCGTTCCGGCAGCCAGACCACAACATGCACCGCCCCGCCGACGGCCGTGGAACCCGACTGGGCGGCTTGCCAACAGACACGGCAGCGCGGCCGGCGCAAGAAACAAGCCCGGCCGGGGAGGGCCGGGCTTGCGGACCAAATCTCGAATCTCAAATTCCGGATCTCAGATGCCGGTCTCGGATACGGGATCTCAGATTTCAGATCTCAGATCTCAGATTCCGGCCCTCAGGCCACAGGCCTCAGTCCTCAGGCCTCACCGCTACGGCTTCGGCAGGCCTTCGAGTTCGGCCTCGGCCTTATCGATATCTTCCTGCGGCAGGGCGTAGTCGCTCAACTTGCCTTCGAAGTACGCCTGGTAGCCGGTCAGGTCCATCAGCCCATGCCCGGACCAGTTGAAGACGATGACCTTTTCCTTGCCCTCTTCCTTGGCCTTGTTCGCCTCGTCGATGGTCGCCGCGATGGCGTGCGACGTCTCCGGCGCGGAGATGAAGCCTTCCGTCCGCGCCCACAGCACGGCCGCCTCGTAGCACTTGAGCTGGTGGTACGCCCGCGGCGTCATCAGCTTCTGCTGGATGGCGCGGCTGACCAGCGGGGCCATGCCGTGGTATCGCAGCCCGCCGGCGTGGATGGGCGGCGGCACGAAGCTGTGCCCCAGCGAGTGCATCGCCAGCAGCGGCGTCATCTTGGCCGTGTCGCCGTGGTCATAGACGTACGGGGCGCGGGTCATGGTCGGGCAGCTTTCCGGCTCGACCGGATACACCTCCGCGTTGGCACCCATGCCGGAGCCGGCGATCTTGTCGGCGATAAAGGGGAACGCGAGCCCCGCGAAGTTGCTCCCGCCGCCGCAGCAGCCGATCACCGCGTCCACCTGCGTCTCGCCGGCCTTCTCGAGCTGCTTCTTCGCCTCCAGCCCGATGATCGTCTGGTGCAGCAGCACGTGGTTAAGCACGCTGCCGAGGCTGTAGCGCGTCTTGCCGGTTTCGTCCGTGACGGCCTGCTCGATCGCCTCGCTGATCGCGATGCCCAGCGATCCCGGCGTGTCGGGCATCTTGGCGAGGATGTCGCGCCCGGCCTGTGTCTCGTCCGACGGGCTCGCCACGCAGTTGGCGCCCCACGTCTGCATCATCAGCTTGCGGAACGGCTTCTGATCGAAGCTGATCCGCACCATGAACACCTTGCACTCCAGCCCCACCAGCGAACACGCGAACGCCAGGGCGCTGCCCCATTGTCCGGCGCCGGTCTCGGTGGTCAGGCGCTCCATGCCGAACTGCTTGTTGTACCAGGCCTGCGGCACGGCCGTGTTGGGCTTGTGACTGCCCGGGGGCGAGACGCCCTCGTTCTTGTAGTAGATGCGGGCGGGCGTGCCGAGGGCCTGCTCCAGGCGCCGGGCGCGATACAGCGGGCTGGGGCGCCACAGCGTGAGGATGCCGAGAATCTCCTCGGGGATGTCGATCCAGCGCTCGGCCGAGACTTCCTGCTCGATGAGGTTCATGGGGAAGACCGGCGCGAGCATCTCCGGGCCGATGGGCTTGCCATCGGGACCCAGGGGCGGCGGCGGCGGACCCATATCGGCGGCGATGTTGTACCACTGGCGGGGCAGTTCCTCTTCGGTCAACGTGTACTTGTAGGTATCCATATGGCCTTCCTCAACTTGGGTTCGCCGGCGAACGGGGCCGCACCTAAGGGCCCGTGAGGCGAGAACATACCCTCATTTCGGCGGACCGTCAAGGACGCGATTCGCCGCCGGTGCCGCTCGCCGGGCGGGTGTGGGGCGTGTAGCCCATGGCCGCGAGGACCTTGCGGGCGGCGCCCGCCAGATGGGCATCTTCGCCGGCGGCGAGGCGCGACAGGCGAGCCACGACCGTATCGCTGGCGTAGTGCCGCAAGGCGCTTCGCACGGCCGCCTGAACCTTGGGGTCGTTGCTGTCGAGGGCGACCGCCAGCAATTCAGCCGGGGCGTCGGCGCGGTGCACCATGGATCCCAGAAGCGCATACGCGGCGAACCGCGGCCCGGCCGATTCCCTGGCGCGGCGCAGGATGGCGGCATCGAGGGCGGCGCTTCGCTGCTTCGGGCCGTGATAGGCGACGACATGCCGCACACCCGGAAGGCTGTCCGCCAGCAGCCGCTCCAGCGCCGCGGCCGCACGCTCGTCGCGAATGCCCGCGACGGCCGTCGCCAGCCACATGCGCGAGTGCCGCGTCCGGCTGCGGTCCTCCACCGCCTTGATGAGATCCGGCAGAACCGGCTTGCCGATGCCCACGGCCGTGGCGTGGGCGGCCTTGCCGCCCCAGGCGCTGCGGTCGAACTGGGCGAGTAGCTCGGCGACGAACGCCTCGCGCTCGCGCGGGTCGAGCCGGGTGAAGTCCGGTGGCGCGACGGACAGCCGCACCGTGTTGGACGTGAGCATCAGATCGCCGGCGTCCGGCCGGGGCAGGTAGAGCATCAGCCGGCACAGGGCCGGCCCGGGCGTGAGGGCGTCTCGCAGGCGCTTGTGCTGTACGTCCGGCCGGGGCTTGCCGGGGGTCGGGGCCACGGGATAGCCGTCCACGACCTTGAGCCCCGGCCTGTACGGGCGGGCGATACGCGCCGACACGGTATCCGCGACGAGTCGGAGCCCCACGCCACCGGGCAACTCGTCCGGCCAGTCTTCCAGCCCGCGGGCGAGCGGGAGCTTATCCGTGTAAAACGCCTTCTTCTCGCCGCCCACTTGCTGGACAACGAACAGCCATCCGAACGGCTCGCCCTCCCCGGCCGCGTTGTCCGGAAGCGCCACCGCCACCTGCCCCGCGTTCCGCAGCCGCGCGTCCACGCGGAACTCGCCACCGACGGCCAGCACCCCGTCAAAGGCAAGCGACACCTGAAGCCCCTTGGTCGCCTCGCCCCAGTCGCGCTCGGGTTGCGTCGCCGGCTCGCCCTCGGCGGCTGCCGGGAGCGCGGCAAGCGAAATCGCAATGAGAACCATCCACGCCCGCATGCTCCTATGCTACGGCTCGTAGGCCACAGGCGACAAGCCTTGACCCTCCCCGCCGCCTTTCCGCAAAATGGCGAACCGGGCCACCAAATGCGCGGGTTATACCTTCGTAGATTCGTCGTCCAAGTCCAAGCGACATGGACCCCGCGCAACGAACGCTGAACCTCGGAAAGGACCCCGATGCGAAACCGACTGCCCCTCCTCGCGATCACGCTCGTTTTCCTGATGGCCGGCCTGGCGGCGGCCGAGGACTGGCCGCAGTGGCGCGGCCTCCACCGCGACGGCAAGAGCCCGGAAACCGGTCTGCTGAAGCGCTGGCCCGATGCCGGCCCCAAACTGCTGTGGAAGGCGGACGGGCTGGGCGAGGGCTACTCGCAACCGACGGTCGCGGGCGGCGTGGTGTACGTGACCGGATCGGTCAAGGGCACCGGGCACACGTTCGCCATCGCTGACGGCGGGAAACTCAAGTGGAAGACGCCCTACGGCAAAGCGTGGAAGAAGCAATACAACGGCCCGCGGACGGCGCCGACGATCGACGACGGGCGCGTGTACATCCTCAGCGCCTACGGGCAGCTCGTCTGCATGAAGGCTGAGGACGGCGGGAAGCTGTGGGAGCGGAACGTCCTCAAGGAGTTCGGCGGCAAGAACCACATGCGCGGGTTCACCGAGTCGGTCATCATCGACGGCGACCACCTGATCTGCACGCCCGGCGGCAAGGACGCGGCCATGGTCGCCCTCGACAGGAGCAGCGGCAAGACCATCTGGAAGACGGCCGGGCTGAAGGAAAAGGCGGCCCAGTGCTCGCCGCTTCTGTTCGAGCACGGCGGCCGGCGGCTGCTGACGACGTGCATGGCGACCCGCGTCATCGGCGTGGACGCCGAGACGGGCAAGCTGCTGTGGACGGTGCCCTTCCGCAACAGGTGGGGGCAGTCGCCGAACACGCCGGTGTACGCCGACGGCATCGTGTACGTGACGGCGGGCGACAAATCGGGCGGCATCGGCATCGAGCTGTCGGCCGACGGGACATCGGCGAGGAAGAAGTGGTCCGACGGCACGCTCGACTGCCAGCACGCGAACGTGATCCTGCTCGACGGGCACATCTACGGCGCGCCGCAAAAGGGCGGACGCTGGATCTGCCTGGAACTCAAGACCGGCAAGGTGAAATCCACCTCGCGGGCCGTACCCAAGGGCTGCGCGACCTACGCCGACGGCATGCTCTACTGCTACGGCGAGAACGGCGCGATGAATCTGGTCAAGCCGGACCCCAAGGGCCTCGAGGTCGTCAGCTCGTTCAAGATCAAGCACGGCCGCAAGCAGCACTGGGCGCACCCGTCGATCTCCGACGGGCGGCTGTACGTCCGCCACGGCGACGCGATGATGTGCTACGACATCCGGGCCGAGTAGTCGCGCCGGAGGCGGGGTTCGGCGTTCCCGGCCGGCAGCGCCTTTCCATTCGCCCGAGCGGGCGATACGCTGTCGGGCGGACCGGAGAGGCGCGATGGCCGACTACCAACTGGGCATCATCGGGGCGGGGAACATGGCCGAGGCCATCCTTCGTGGCGCGCTGGCGGCGAACGTGCTGCCGCACAGCGCGGTCGTCGCGTCGGACACGTCGGCCGAGCGCCGCAAGCACATCACCAACCGCATGCAGGTGACGTGCGTGGCGGACAACGTCACCCCGGCCGGCTGCCCGCACGTGCTGCTCGCCGTCAAGCCGCAGGTCATGGGCGAGATCCTCGCGGGCCTTGCCAACGCCGTGCGGGCGGACGCGACGGTGATCACCATCGCCGCGGGGGTGAAGACGGCGTTCGTCGATGAGCGGCTCGGCGGGCAGGGGCACATCGTCCGCGTCATGCCCAATACGCCGATGCTGGTGGGCTCGGGCGTGTCGGCCGTGGCGCCGGGGCCGCGGGCGACCGACGACGACATGCGCTTCACCGAGATGCTCTTCGCCGCCAGCGGGCGGACCGTGACGGTAGCGGAGGACTTGATGGACGCCGTGACGGCCGTCAGCGGATCCGGGCCGGCGTATTTCTTCTATCTCATCGAGGCGATCGTCGCCGCGGGCGTCGCCGAGGGGCTGGACGAACGGGTCGCGCTGGAACTGGCGACGGAGACGTGCGCCGGTGCGGCGAAGCTGCTTCGCGAAACGGGCGACCCGCCGGCCGCGCTGCGGGCGAAAGTGACCTCGCCGGGCGGGACGACGCAGGCGGCCGTCAAGGTGCTCGACGCCGCGGGCGTGCAGACGACGCTCGCCGAGGCCGTCCGCCGCGCCGCCGCCCGCAGCCGGGAACTGGGCAGCTAGCCGAAGGTCGGTAAAGTTAAGACGAAGTTCTTGCCCCCGCTTTGTCGTGGCGAGTAAGCTGCCAGAGGCCGAGGACGACGCACCGGGGCGCGTCCGGTCCACTGGTCCCATGGAAGGAGACGCACCATGTCGAACGCGCGGGTGTATTGCGCGGGCCCCCTCTTCAACGTCAAGGAACGCGAAGAAATGGAGCAAATTGCAGGGGTTCTGGAGGCGAGAGGGCTCAAGACGTTCCTGCCCCAAAGGGACGGCCTCGAGCTTACCCGATGCGTTGAGCAACTGCAAACCATCGGCCATTCTGCTTCTGAGGCAGCAGAACTCATCAGCGAGGCGGTCTTCGCCCTGGATGTCTATCAGGTGCTGCACGGCTGTCACGTTGTTGTCGCGAATCTGAACGGGCGCGTACCAGACGAGGGAACCGTAGCAGAGGCGGCCATGGCATGGGCCCGAGGGAAGGCAGTCGTTGGCTACAAGTCTGATTCAAGGAGCGCCTTCGCAGGTGAGGACAATCCCTTGGTCTCAGGGCTGTTCGATTTCTGCCTCTGCTCCGCCCTTGAGGACATCGCGCCAGTTGTGCTTGAGAAACTCTCTCAGCTGGATGCTAGCGCCCACGACCCGGACCGCGAAGGGGCGATAGGGGGACGCATCGGGCTGGGCAAGCGGATCTGGGAAGTACTCGAGCGCACGAGAGACGTCGAGGAAATCGTACGCACGATAACGGGAAGCCGACCTACCTGCGTTGCTGCGGGCTGAGCTTGTGGAGGGGCGGATCGTATGAAGACATCCGGTCGCGGCCACTTGGAAAGGCTAGAGGAACGTCTCCTAGAGTCGGGTGCCGCTAGGTCAAACGATGAGAAGCTGACTGTCAGGGAACACTCGGAGGCCAGGGGCTCCTGTCCCTACAGACTCGCCTACCACAGGGACTACACAAGGGTCCTGCATTCGCGAGCCTTCCGACGCTTGCATCACAAGACGCAAGTGTTCATTTCGCCGGAGAACGACCATCTTTGCACACGTTTGGAGCACAGCCTATACGTCGCCTCGATCGCCAAGACGATTGCGCGAACTCTCAGACTTAACGAAGATTTGGTGCAGGCCATCGCTATCGGACACGACCTTGGCCATGCACCGTTTGGGCACGAAGGCGAGAAGGTGTTGGACAAGTTGGCGCGGAAGCATGGGCTGGAAGGCTTCGAACACGAGCTGCACGGCCTGCGGGTTGTTGACAAGCTTGACTCTCCGTATCTCGCGAAAGCGGGATTCCCCGGCCTCAATCTGACGTTCGCGGTGCGCGATGGGATCGCTTGCCACTGCGGCGAGAATTTCGAGGCAACGCTACGACCGGAATTCTGCAAGCGCCCGGAGGATCTACGCCGAATGGAGCGAGGCGCCGTAGCGCCGTGCAGCCTAGAGGGATGCGTGGTACGGTACGCTGACAAGATTTCCTATCTTGGGCGCGACCTTGAGGACGCCTACACGCTGCGACTGACAGCCGCTGATCAAGTTCCTAGATATGTGCGTGAGCACTTGGGGGCAAGCAACAGTGAGATGGTGAATCGCCTCGTTGGCGATCTGGTAGCCAATTCCGTCTGCACCGGGGAAAACGCACACTTGGCGATAGGCGCCGAGATGACCAAAGCGGTGAATGAGCTGTATGCTTGGAGCAAAGAGACGATCTACCAATCCGCCCCGGCCACGGCCTCCTTCCGCCCGATCGAGAGGATAATGGAGCCCCTTTTCTCCTTCTTGCTGGAGGAGATTGAGGGTTGCCAGAAACGAGGCGACGTGAGTGGACTGCGGAAGCCCAAGGGGCAGGAAGTGTGGGCCCTTAGGGTACTGGCCGACTTCCTGAAGCAGGACGTCGCGAACTGGCACACTGAGCCCCCAGCGCAACTCACGGTGGACTTCATCGCGGGAATGACGGACGCCTTCTTCAAACAGGCGGTGACGGATATTTTTTTCCCAAGAGGGGTTAGGTGAGGGTCGCGGCAACTACTTTTTGGACACTTGGTCAGAGGGCAACGACCTCGTCGCGCGTGACGTGAAGGCGGATCAGCTTTGGGCGTGCTTCGGAGTCATCGAAGTGGCATTCGACGGCCTCTTTGACATTCTCGCGGAGTTCGTCGAGGGTGTCGGCCTCGGTGAAGATCGGCTCGCCGACGGCCCGGGCCGTGAGCCCCCCTCGATATCTTCCTCAACCACAAACACCAGTTCAGTCATCGCACTCTCTCCCCAATGACTGCGACTGGGTTGGGCGGCCGTGCGACTGCGTTCAACCGCCCGGCATTTCGCCGGTTGAGCCGGCCTCAGACTTTCTCGTTCCTCTGCTACCTCTGCTTCCTCTGCTCCCTCTGCGGCCACTCCGATCACTTCGCCAGGAACTCTTCGAACGCCCCGCCGAACAGGGCGCGGGCGGCGCGCTTCACCTCGTCGTCGGTCGGGCGCCAGCCCGCCTCGAACAGCAGACGGTACTTCTCCGCCAGGCAGTCGGCCACCACCGCCCGCGTGTGCGGCCATTTGTAGATGAGCTGGTCGAGCACCCGCGCGTCGGAATGGTTCGCCGTGAACGTCGCCCCGAGCAGCTCCAGGCGCATCAGCGTGATCTCGCGGATGATGCTTGGGTCGTTGCAGAACCACCAGCAGCCGAACAGGTGCAGGTTGCCGAACTTCCGCGCCGTCACGCACAGCTCGTGCTGGTTGACGCGGCTGAGCATCGTCACGACGAACTTGACGTCCGGCGCGGCCGCACACAGGTTCGCCACCGCCTGTACGTCCGCGACGCCCACCGAGTCGCCGCCGTCGGCAAGCGCCGGGTTCACCTGCTTGCGGGCGCCAACCATCAGGGCGACGGGCAGGCCGAGCTCGCGGGCCGCGGGCAGGACGACCTTCTCCATGACCCGGGCGGGCCGGCCGCCCTCGGGAAAGGCGAACTCCGGCGGCAGAGAGGCCGCCAGATAAACCGGCTGCATCCGCTTGGCCCACTCCGCCAGGAACTTGCGGGCCTGTTGGAAGCACTTCTCCGTCGGCTCGCCGCAGGCGTCGTAACCGGACCGCTGGAGCGTTCCGACGGCCACGGGCCAATCCATGATCATCGTGTCGATCCGCAGCGCCGCCTTCAGCGTCGGTAAGCCCGGCTTGTTCGCGTCCCAATGGGCAACTTCCTCGGCCTTGAACGGGTCGTTCGTCATCACCGCGTAGTCGATGCCCGCCAGCTCGAAGACCTTCTCAAGGTACGTCTCGACCTTCTGGTCGGCGAACCACTTCCGCACGGCCGCGAGATCGCGCTCGCCGGGATCGAGCCCGAGCCGGCTCAGCGTGGTGACCACGCCCCGGGCGGCCTCGCTGAGCGCCCCATGCCGGAGGAACACATGCTCCCAGACGGCGTCGGCCTGCTCGCGCTTGGAGAGCTTCCAGAATTTCGCGGGCGGGAGGTCGCGCGGAGCCACGGTGAACAGCTCGGCGACGAGATAGTGATAAGTCAGCAGCTCGTCCACGCCCCACAGCAGCAGGTCGCCGTGCGACGGCGGGAACAGGTGGGTATGAATATCGGTGACGGTCGCCTCGGCGACGGCCTTCCGGACGGCCGAATCGAGGGCGCCCGCGTCGGGAATTTTCGGCATGGCAGTCTCCCTTAACAGACCGCACAGGATAGCAGCGCGAGCCGCGACTGCAAAGGAGCGGGGTGCTCGTATTCGCGTGAACGCCACCGACGCGGGCTACCACGGGCTGCTCGCAGCTCGTGCTGCCGGAAGCACGGCTTGCGAGCAAGCCGTGGCACCCCCGTGGGCGTTCCTGTGGTAATCTAGTCGAGCCAGAAGCCGTACAGCCGCGTCTCGTCCGCGCCGTGGGTGGCCAGGAGGGCATAGCGGACGCCCTGGAGCGTTCGCCCCACGGGCACACGGACGAAGCGCTGGGTGTTCGCTTCGGTCTCGAACAGCGGGGTCCACTTCCCGTCAGCGAGGGCTTCGAGGCGGAAGGCCCTGGGCAAGGGCTTCGGCGGCAGCAGCGGCGGGCGCTTCCGGCCGCCGGTGAAGTGCATCTGCGGATCGGACGCGAGGTCGCTGTCGAGGGTGAGCGTCACCGTCGCCACTGGCCGCGGAGCGTCGAACTCATAGGCGATCCAGTCACCGGGCGCGTGCGCCCAGCAATTCGGGTCGTCGCCGACCTGGCGATTGACGCCGTCGCGGACCGGCTCGCCGTCGCCCTGCGAGGCCGTCAGCCGCGCCCCGCGCGTCAACTCCGACACCGCCAGCGGAACGCCCGGCAGGTAGCAGTCATCCCGCAGCAGCATCTGCTGAAGCTCGCCGATGTACCCGCCGACGCCACGCGGGGCGACCCCCTCGCGCACGGCGATCGCCGCGGCCGTGCCGGTCGCCTGGGCCATCAGCGAGCACGTGGCCTGCACCCGCGTGCTGCTCAGCGCCATGTGCGTCGCGCTGATGCACCGCCCGCCGACGAACAGGTTCCCCACGTTCCGCGAGTAGAGGCACCGGTACGGGATGCCGTAGGGCGACGGGCAGGGATGGAAAATGGTGGGCTTCTTCCCGAGCCCGACGGCCCGGAACCCGGCCGGGTGATGATCGTCCATGGTCCAGCCGCCGTAGGCGACCACGTCGTCGAACTCGCCGCCGTCGCGCAGGTCGTTCTGCGTGAGGGTGTAGTCGCCGATGTAGCGGCGGCTCTCTCGCTTCCCGGGGAGGAAGTTGACCCACTCCAGCGCCCAGTTGGCGGCCGCCTCGCGGTTGTGGGGGCAGCGATTCTTCAGGTGGTCCCACACGCCGTAGGCGATCGGCAGCAGCTCGTCCCGCAGGCGCTCGGTGTCGTGGATGCTGTCGTCCTCGCCGCCGAGTTCGATCCACCAATAGCCCATCCGCAAGGCGCGGGCCCTGCAGTAATCCCCGCCGCCGGGCAGTTCCTTGCAGCGGTCGAACGTCCTCGCCCAGGCGGGCGGCTCGAACGGCTGCGGCGTCTCGCACTCGCGGGCCATGAACCAGCAGGTCATGCCCATGGTCTTGCGGTCGCCCTGCTCGGGCGCGTACGACTCGCCGAACTCCTCGCGGCCCTCGCGCCCAACGCGGAACTCGGCACCGGTCAGCGGCGCCAGAATCGCATCGCCCGAGCAGTCAGCGAACAGCTTCGCCCGAACGGTGTGGTACGTCTGCGTGGTGAGCTGCCAGCCGGTAACCGAGGCGATCCGCGAACCCTCCATCGCCGCGTCGAGACACGAGCAGTTCAGCAGCGGCGTCAGGTTCTTCTCCGCGAGGGCCTTCTCGTAGAGGATCGCGTCCCAGACGGCGAGGGACTTGCTGGGGTTCCGGCAGGCGTTCTCGAGGCGGATCTCCTCGATGATGCCGGTCTCGCGTACGTGCTTGAGGCCCCCCTCGCGGTCGGCGCCGCAGATGTGCACGCGGCATTCGCTCGACGCGTTGCCGCCAAGGACCGGGCGATCATGCATGAGCACGACGGTCGCGCCGTGGCGCGCGCCCGCGATCGCGGCCGTCAGCCCCGCGATGCCGCCGCCGACCACGCAGAAGTCCGCCTCGTGCTCAATGGTTTCAAACGCCTTCGTCTGCGGCGCCATGCCTCACTCCCGGAAAAGCCCGGCCTCCGATCGCGCCGGAGGCCGGTGGGGACTCTCAGGTCTCGGGGGGCTCGCCTACTTCTCGCCCTCGGCTTCGGGCTCCGGCGGCGACTCGCCGCCCTCGGCTTCCTGTTCGCCTTCGGCTTCGGGCGCCTCGGGTTCGCCCTTCGCCGTCTCAGCCGGGGCTTCGGCCTCGGCCTCGGGCGGCGCGGCGAACGCCTCTTCCGCCTCCTCAACGTACACGTCGTCGAGGTCCGTGGCGTCCACTTTGCGGCGGAGCAGGTAGTAGACGATGGTCGTGGCGCTCGCGGCGTAGGACAGGGCGAACGCCAGCACGAGCCCGATGATCAGGTACACCCACACGCTGATACAGAACGCGCCGATGGCCTCGCAGGTGCTCATTGCCTCCCAGTTCGACGGCAGATGGAACTGCGCGAAGGTGGGCGACTTCCACATGATGTGGAGCTTGTCGGGCGTGTTGGCGACGTTCTCGCCGCCGGCCCACACGCCCACGCCGACGAAGAAGTGCGCCGCCGCCAGCGCCAGGTAGGCGAAGAACCGCACGAACAGGTAGCAGACGACGCCGTAGATCAGGGCGACCACGGCATACAGGCCCGCGCGCCACGGGCGGGCAAATACGTACGAGAAGCTGCGGCTGATGGCGTCGAAGCTGTCGGAGCCCTCGACCGCGATGGTCGGGTACATCAGCGACATCCCCGTCACCAGCCCGAGCGCCAGGAAGGCGATGATCAGGCCCATGACGACGGCGAGGAAGAACAACGCCCCCACCAGGATCGCGCCGAAGCCCATCAGGTTGCCGAACAGCCCGCCCAGCATCAGCAGCGCCCCGCAGACAAAAACGAACAGCAGCGGGATCAGCGGGGCCATGAAGAAGCTCAGGAACTTGCTCGCGCTGAATCGCAGCGCCTGAGACAGCGAGATCTTCTCCTCCCGCGCCGCGTGCAGCGCCGCCATTCGGTGAACCGCCCCGCCGAACAGCGCCCACGTCGCCAGGGCGACCACGAGGAAGATCACCGCATAGACGGCGTGCTCCGCGATGAACCACTGCATGCCGTGGACGGCCGCCAGCACCCAGAACACGAACCCACCCGTCGCCGCGTCGGGCAGCGCCGCCTGCTGAATCGCCGCCGGCTGCCCCGTTGCCGCGGGGGTCCGCATCCGCTGGTACTGGTCGAGCCCGCCGCTGATATCGCCGCGCACGACGGCCGAGATCGCGTTGCCCAGACAGGCGCTCTCGTAATCGGACAGGCTCTCGAAGATCGGCCGGCCGCGCACCGCCTCCTTGGCGGCGGAGAAGTCCTGCTTGAGCCGCGTCAACGCCTGTAGCGCGGCCTTGTGATCCTGCTCGAGCTGCTCCCGCGCCTTGTCGCGGTCGGCGAGAACGCTGATCTTGTCCTGAATCTCGTCGTCGGCCTCCTCATACGCCTCCTCGAGGAGCTCCTCGATCGTGTCCACCATGTCGGCGAAGTCGTCGGACGACTCGCTCAGCGCCTCCGGCCAGTGCTCCTTCTTGTAGTCGTCGGCGACCTTCCGCTCGGGTTGCTGGTCCTGTTCCTCGCGCCAGATCTCCGCGAACGCGGCGCCCAGCCACGCCCCCTCTGGGACCGGGCGCATCCGGCGCTCGGTCTCCCCGGCCGCCGGCGGCTCCGGCTCGCGGGGCGCCCGCGTGTTCACCTGCGCTAAGGCGTCTCGGAAGGGCGCGAGCGTCTTCGATGCGTTGTACGTTCCAGCGCGCAGGCGTCGCGATTGCTCATCCTGCGTCTCTTGCCATTGATCTTTCAGGCGGCCGAAGTCGCCGGGACACGTGAAGCCGGCGGAGACCTCGTTCACCGCCGCGTAGCCGCCCCCGACCGACCAGATCAGGTCCATCCCCCAGCCGAGAACGAAGATCACCAGGATCGCCGCCAGCGCGAGGAGCAGCTTGCTCAGATGGATGGCCATCCGGAAGCCCTTGAACACGTGCGTGAAGCCGAAGACCTCGCCCCAGTTGACGTTCCGCAGTTCCTGTCGATCGTCCGCCATGAACGCGTCCTTTCCTCGTCGTATCCCTGCGCCCGCGTTGTGCCGACGCGGCTGTTCGCCGCGGGCGGAGGCGAAAGGCCGCCTGCGCCCGTCGGGGAGCCGTTTCAGCCAATTCGGCCGAATTATACCCCCACAGGGACAAGGGGCAATGGATTTGTCCCGCGACGGCCGCGGCGTTCGCTAATCGGTCTTGTCCTTCTTCGCGGACGGCTTCTTCGTCTCGCTCTTGCCGCCGTCCGCGCCGGACTTCCCGGGCGAATCCGACTTGCCGCCTCCGGACGGTTTGTCCTTCTCGGCCGCCTTGCGGTACGACTCGCTTCGATAGTCCGTCTGGTAAAACCCACTGCCCTTGAAGATCACGCCCGCGCCCGTACCGATCAGCCGCCTGACGCGCCGCTTTCCACACTTCGGGCACGTCCGTATCGGCCGGGCCGTGATCGACTGGAACTTCTCGAACCGGTGCCCGCAGGCCTCGCACTCGTAGTCATACGTCGGCATCTTCGCCTTCCTCTTCCTCGGGCGGTCGTGTCTCGTCCTCATCGCCGGGCATTCTCGAAACCACCACAGTGCTCGGACGCATCGTGCGGCCCCGCAGCCGGTATCCGCGCTGAACTTCCTGAAGCACCGTGCCCGGCTCGACGGCCTCGGACGGCTGCTGGAGTACGGCGTGGTGCAGGTCGGGGTCGAAGCGCTTGCCCTCGGCCTCGATGGCCGTGACGCCAAACCGCCCCAGCGTCTCCATCGCCTTGTCGTGCACGAGTTGCATGCCCGTCAGCAGCGGGTCATCGGGCGGGTGGTTCTCCCGCGCCGACGCCAGGGCCCGCTCCATGTCGTCCAGCACGGGCAGCAGGGCCTTGACCAGCTCCTCGTTGGCGAACTCGCGCGCCTGCGCCAGGTCGCGCTGCGTCCGCTTCTGGTAGTTCACGTAATCCGCCGACACCCGCTGAAGCCGCGCCAGAAGGTCATCCCGCTCCTGGCGGATCTCCTCCGGCGTCGCCTCGGCGGCCGCATCGGCGCGATCCGGCTCATCGTCGATCGGCTCTACGGACTGATCGTCTGTCATCGTTCTCTCGCATCCCGCGGCCGACCCGCTCAGCGGGCCCGGCCGCTACGAACCGAAGTACTTCTTCAGCTTCTCCAGGAAGCCTTTCCGCTGCGGCGAGGCGTTGCGGCCTTCACTCGCCGCGTATTGCTCCAGCAGCTTGCGCTGCTCGGCGTTGAGCTTCTTAGGAATCTCGACAAGCACCTGGACAACCTGGTCGCCGCGGCGCGATGAGCCCGGCTGGGGCATACCACGTCCGCGAAGCGTGATCGTTTCGCCCGGTTGCGTTCCGGCGGGCACCCCGATCTGCTCCTTCCCGGACAGCGTGGGCACCTCGATCTCGCCGCCCAGGGCGGCCGTCGCGAAGCTTACCGGCACACGGCAGACGAGGTGCTCGCCGTGACGCTCGAGGAACGGGTGGGCCTTCACACGAACGTAGCAGTGCAGGTCGCCGCGACTGGTGCCGCTACGGCCGGGCTCGCCCTCGCCACGGATTCGCACCGCCTGTCCGTCGCGGATTCCGGGCGGGATGTGGACCGTCAGCACGCGTTTCTTTCGGGCGCGTCCGGTGCCGCGGCAATCGGGGCAGGGGTCGCTGACGATCGTGCCCTTGCCGCGGCAGCGCGGGCATTCGCTCACGCGGATGGACACGCCGAAGAACCCCGGCACCTGCTGTCGGACCTGCCCATAGCCGCCGCAGGCCGTGCATTTCTCGGGGTCCGTGCCCGGCTTGGCGCCGCTGCCCCCGCAACTATCGCACAGGTCCACCCGCTCGAACTCGAGCGTCTGGTCGGCGCCCGTCGCGGCCTGCTCGAGCGTGAGTTCCACCTCGGTTTCGAGATCCATGCCGCGGTCGCGCGACGGCGCCCCCCCGCGGAGACCCATCCCACCGAAGATATCCTCGAACATCGAGAAGATATCGCCGAAGCCCATGCTGGAGAAGTCATGCAGCCCGGCCCCGCGCAGCCCCTCATGCCCGAAGCGGTCGTACCGCTGCCGCTTGACAGGGTCGGAGAGCACCTCGTAGGCCTCGGCCAGTTCCTTGAACTTCACCTCCGCCTCGGCCTTGTCGCCCTTGTAGTTGTCGGGATGGTACTTGAGTGCGAGCTTGCGATACGCGCGGCGGATTTCGTCGCCGCCGGCGTTGCGGGCGACGGACAGCACCTCGTAGTAGTCGCGCTTGTCAGGCATGGGTCGCTAGTGTCGCACGTCACACGTTCACAAAGCAAAGCCCACGGATCGCGATCCGTGGGCTTGGCCGTCCGATTCCTCAACCCCGCGCCGCGGACCGACTAATGCACGGCGCCGGGGACCGCGGGGACTTCCTGGTCCTTGACCTTCTTCTCGTCGTACTCGGTAACCATCAGGTCGGTCGTCAGCAGCAGACCGGCCATGCTCGCGGCGTTCTGCAGCGCCGAGCGCGAGACCTTCGCCGGGTCGAGAATCCCCGCCTCGACCACGTCCACGAACTCATCGCTCGCCGCGTCGTACCCGACGTTGCCTTTCTTGTCGAGGATGTCCGCCACGACGACCGCGCCGTCGGCTCCGGCGTTGTCGGCGATCTGCCGGGCCGGCGCTCGCAGCGCCCTGGCCACGATCTCCACGCCGATCTTCTCATCGCCCCGGGCCTTCGACCGGGCGGCTTCCACGGCCGGCAGCGACCGCAGGAGCACTACCCCGCCGCCGGGGACGATGCCTTCCTCGGCCGCCGCGCGGGTGGCGTGGACCGCGTCATCAATCAGGTCCTTGCGCTCCTTCATCTCCGCTTCGGTGGCGGCCCCGGCGTTGATAACCGCGACACCGCCGGTCAGCTTCGCCAGCCGCTCGGTCAGTTTCTCGCGGTCGTAATCGCTGGTGGTTTTCTCGATCTGCGTGCGGATCTGCTCGACGCGGGCGTTCAGGTCCTTCTTGGTCCCGGCGCCCTCGACGACCGTGGTGTTCTCCTTGTCCACCACGATCCGCTTGGCCTGTCCAAGCTGCGAAAGCTCCACGTTCTCGAGCTTGACGCCCACATCCTCGCTGATCATCTGCCCACCGGTGATGACGGCCAAGTCCTGCAGGATGGCCTTCCGCCGATCGCCGAAGGCCGGCGCCTTCACCGCGCACACCCGCAGCACGCCCCGCAGCCGGTTGACGACCAGGGCCGCCAGCGCCTCGCCCTCGACGTCCTCGGCCACGATCAGCAGCGGCTTACCGGCATTGGCGATCTTCTCCAGCAACGGCACCAGGTCGCGCAGCGAGGAGATCTTCTTCTCGTGGATCAGGAGGTAGGCGTCCTCGAACACGACCTCCATCGTGTTGGGGTTCGTGATGAAATACGGGGAGATGTAGCCCTTGTCGAACTGCATCCCCTCGACCACCCTCAACTCGCTGGTAAGGCTCTTGCCTTCTTCGACCGTGATCACGCCGTCGGTGCCGACCTTGTCGAACGCCTCGGCGATCATGTCGCCGATGTCCCGGTTCCAGTTCGCCGAGACCGTCGCCACCTTGCGCAGGTCGTCGTTGCCCTTGACCTGTTTGGACTGCTTGGCGATGGACTTGACGGCCGCCTCGACCGCCAGGTCGATGCCGCGCTGCACGGCCATCGGGTTGGCGCCGGCCGCCACGTTCTTCAGCCCTTCGGACATCATCGCCTCGGCCAGCACGACCGCGGTGGTGGTGCCGTCGCCGACGACATCGGAGGTCTTGTTGGCGACCTGGTTGGCCATCTTGGCGCCCATGTTCTCGAAGGGGTCGGGCAGGTCCACCTCTTTGGAGACGGTCACGCCGTCCTTGGTGACCTTGGGGGAGCCGAAGGATTTCTGGAGCAGCACGTTCCGCCCGGTGGGTCCGAGCGTCACCTTGACGGCCGCCGCCAGCTTCGACACGCCCGACAGCATCGCCGCCCGGGCGTCCACGTCGTACAGCATCTGCTTCGCTGCCATGATTCGCTCCTGAGAGTCGTGAATTCGCTAACTCGTCAACCGCTCAACTCGCCGAGTCGCCGCTACCGTACTCCTTCGCAGCGCCGCGGCGCCGGCCGGAAACGGCGGAACCAGAGACCCGTTGACCCGTCAACCCGTTCACGAGTTCACCGCGGTCTCTACTTCTCGATAATTGCCATCACGTCGGACTCGCGGATGAGGACGTACTCCTCGCCGTCGATCTTGATGTCCGTGCCGACGTACTTGCCGTAGAAAACCTCCATGCCCTTCTTGAGCGTCATCTGTCCGCGCTCGCCGCTGTCGAGCAGCTTGCCCGGACCGGCCGCGATGACCTTCCCGCGCTGGGGCTTTTCCTTTGCCGTGTCCGGCAGGACGATGCCGCCCGCGGTGGTCTCCTCGGCCTCGCTCTGCTTCAGCAACACCCGATCTTCCAACGGTTTCACTGCCATCTCTGTATGCTCCTTGGATTCGTTAGCTGTCAGCACTCAGCTTTCAGCGTTCAGCTATCAGCCATCGGAACCCCTGCGACACAGTCGCGGGGCGTTGCTCAATCGACAATCGCCAATGGTCCTACATCATCCCGGGCATGCCGCCCATGCCGCCCATCCCGCCCATGCCGCCCATGCCGCCCATGCCGCCACCCATGCCGCCGCCGGGCATCGGGGCCTCGTCCTCGTCCTTGGGCAGTTCGCTGACGGCACAGTCGCAGGTCAGCAGAACGCTCGCCACGGACGAGGCGTTCTGCAGCGCCGACCGCGTCACCTTGGCCGGGTCGATCACGCCCGCCTCCGCGAGGTCGCCGTACTCCATCGTGTCGGCGTTGAAGCCGAAGTCGCCCGCGCCCTGCTCGACCTTCCGCAGGACCACGTTGGGCTCCTCGCCGGCGTTGGCGACGATCTGCTTCAGCGGCTCGCCCAGCGCCCGCCGGACGATTTCCACGCCCGTGGCCTCGTCGCCGGTCGCCTTGGCCTTGTCGAGCGCCTTGCGGGCCCGCACCAGCGCCACGCCGCCGCCGACCAACACGCCTTCTTCCACGGCCGCCCGCGTCGCGTGCAGGGCATCCTCGACGAGCGCCTTCTTGGCCTTCATCTCGCTCTCGGTCGCCGCGCCCACGTTGATCTGCGCGACGCCGCCGGCGAGCTTCGCCAGCCGCTCCTGAAGCTTCTCGCGATCGTAGTCGCTGGTGGTGGTCTCGATCTCGCCGCGAATCTGCTCGATGCGGGCCCGGATGTCGCCCGTCTTGCCCGCGCCCTCGACGATCGTCGTGTTGTCGTTGTCCACGACCACCTTCTTGGCGGTCCCCAGGTCCGCGAGCGGGATCTTCTCCAGGTCGATGCCGAGGTCCTTCGTGAACACCTTGCCGCCCGTGAGAATGCCGATGTCCTGGAGCATCGCCTTGCGGCGGTCGCCGTAGCCGGGGGCCTTGACCGCGCAGACGCTGACGATGCCGCGCAGCTTGTTGACCACCAGCGTCGCCAGGGCCTCGCCCTCGACGTCCTCGGCGATGATCAGCAGCGGGCGCTTGCCCTGAGAAGCTCTCTCCAGCAGCGGCACGAGCTTGCCGACGTTCGAGATCTTCTCCTCGTGAATCAGCACGAGCGGCTTCTCCAGCACCGCTTCCATCGACTCGGCGTCCGTGACGAAGTGCGGCGACAGATACCCGCGGTCAAACTGCATCCCCTCGACCACCTCCACCGTCGTCTCGATGCCCTTGCCCTCATCGACGGTGATCACGCCGTCCCGGCCGACCTTGTCCATCGCTTCGGCCAGCATCCTGCCGGTCTCCGCGTCGTTGTTCGCGCTGATCGACGCGATGTTGCGAATGTCGGCGTCGGACTTGACGGGCTTGGCCATGCGGGCGATCTCGTCGCACACGACCTGCGTCGCTTGCCGAATGCCGCGGGCCAGGGACATCGCGTCGGCGCCGGCCGCCAGGTTGCGGTAGCCTTCCTTGAAGATCGCCTCGGCCAGCACCGTCGCCGTGGTCGTGCCGTCGCCGGCGACGTCCGAGGTCTTGCTGGCGGCTTCCTTGACCAGTTGGGCGCCCATGTTCTCGTTCTTGTCGCTGAGCTCGATTTCCTCGGCGACCGACACGCCGTCCTTGGTCACGGTGGGCGCGCCCCATCCCTTGTCGAGGATGGCGTTTCGTCCACGCGGGCCGAGGGTGCTCTTGACCGCCCGGGCCAGTTTCTCCACGCCGATGTACAGGGCTTCTCGTGCGTTGTTCTGGAACGCCAATTGCTTTGCCGCCATCAGGGCATTCTCCTTCGCTGCGCTTGCCGTACGCCGTGAAAGGCGTCGGGCCATTTCCGTTCTTCGCCTTCGCCCGGGGCTGCGGGGGCCGTTGTCGGCGCGCACCGTCCCGCCCGGGCGACGGTGGAATTATTGCAAGTCCTATGCCTCGGCCTGTAACGTCCGCATTTGCATGGACTTGAACGAATCCCAGGCAACGCCTGCGGGTCGGCGAGCCTGCCAACCTTGCACCCGCCACCGCTCGTCCGGACCGGATTTGACAGCGTGCGCCCCGCGCAAGGTGCGTTCTTCGCGGGGCGGCGCGAGCGCCCGCCGCCGCCCGCGCGGAGCGCGGCAAATCGCCGTCTCGCCAATTCGGGGTTGAACGTCGGGTGCGGTGTTGGTAGTAGCAGGGAACGGGGTCCGCGGATAAGGAACCGGACGCAATGCCTTTGACGGAGACGCTGACGCCGGCGCGGGTGAAGATCCCGCTGGCGGCCGAGACGAAGCAGGAGGCCGTCCGCCAACTCATCGATCTGCTTGCCGAAAACGGCGACGTGACCGACTCACGGAAGGCGGTCCGCGACGTGATGGAGCGCGAACGAACGCGTTCAACGGCGATCGGCGAGGGGCTGGCCATCCCTCACGCCAAGACCGACGCCGTCGATTCCCTCGTCTGCGCCCTCGGCAAGCTTCACGGGCCGATCGAGTTCGGCAGCCCCGACGGCAAACCCGTCACCCTTGTTGCCCTCGTCCTGAGCCCGCCGGGCGATACCGCCCTGCACATCCAGGCCTTGGCACACGTCTCGCGGCTCCTGAGCAACAACGCCCTCCGACGGCAGCTCAACGCGGCCGGCTCCAAACAGCAGATCGTCTCGCTACTCCGCCGCGAAGAGGAACGCCTCGGCTGAGCCGCAGCATCCTGCGGCAGGCCGCAGCTTGCCCGCCGATGCCTTGGCGAAGGCGGGAGGCAACTGAGGCAGCGGGGGAGACCGGAGAGGCAAGGAGGCCGGGGCCCGATCTCTTCCTTGCTATCCGTGCGATCCGCTGCTGCTGATCCCGGGGATCCGTGAAACAAACCCCGGCCGCCCGGGGCGGACCCAGACGGCCGGGGGAGGAGGGGGGCAAGGTTATGGAGCGTCAGTCTTCCAGCAGCATCTTGGCCTCACCGACGAGGTAGAACGAGCCGGTGACGACGATCAGATCCTCGCGGCTGACGGCGCTCTGGGCGATCTGGAGGGCCTCTTCGAGCGTTTCGGCGATCTGACCGACGCGCCCGCCCGTCTGTTCTTCATACGCCGCGGCCAGGTCCTTCGGGTCGGCCCCCCGCAGGTTGGCCTCGGCGCGGGTGAAGATCACCTTGTCGGCGCCGGTGGCGATCTGGGCCATCATGCCGCCGATGTCCTTGTCCGCGGCACAGCCGAAGACCATGACCATCGAATCGTACGGAACGTGCTGAGCGATGGCGCGCATCAGGGCCTGCACCGACGCGGCGTTGTGCGCGCCGTCCACCAGAATCCTCGGATCCTCGCGGATGATCTCCATCCGCCCGGGCAGGCGCACCTGCGCCAACCCGCGCACCGCCTGGGCGTCGTCGATCTCGAGCCCCAGGTCCTTGAGCTGGTCCAGCAGCGCCAGCGCCAGCCCGCAGTTAAGCGCCTGGTGCTCGCCCATCAGCGGCACCGGCAGATGCTCAAACTTGCTTCGCGGCGTCGTCAGGCACAGCCGCGTGTGGCACCCCGCGTCGCGCGAAGACTCCACGCGGTAACTGAACTCGATCTCGTCGCCCGTGAACTTCAGATCCGCCCGCGACTCCCGCGCGGCCTTGCGGAGAACCCGCTTGGCCTCCGGGGCCTGCGGAACGGAAACCGCCGGAATGTCCGCCTTGAAGATGCCGGCTTTCTCGGCCGCGATCTCGCCGATCGTCCCCCCGAGCTGGTGCGTGTGGTCCAGCGAGATACTCGTCAGCCCGCACACCAGCGGGCGAAGCACGTTCGTGCTGTCCAGCCGTCCGCCCAAGCCGGTCTCGACGACGGCGACGTCCACACGTTCCTGGGCGAAGTAGCAAAACGCCACGGCCGTGAAGATCTCGAAGAACGTGGGGCGGTCGTCAGCCATCCGCCGCACGTGCGGGGCCGCCCGGGCGATCAGCCGGGTGAACTCGGCCTGGGTGATCATCTGCCCGTTGACGGTGATCCGCTCGCGGATATCGCAGATGTGCGGCGAGATATAGAGCCCGACCTTGAACCCGCAGGCGGAGAGCATCTGGGCCAGCATGGTGGCCGTTGATCCCTTGCCCTTGGTACCGGCGATATGGACCGCCTTGATCTTGGCGTGCGGGTTCCCGAGCTTCCGCAGCAGCGCGTGCATTCTGTCAAGACTGAAGGTATCTCGATTGTACCGCACACGGAGCATCTGCTCGTAATCGGTATGCGAAAACAGCCACGTCAGGGCAGAGTCATACGTCCTGAGTGACGATTTCTTCCGGGAGGGAGACCTCGAAGGCTTGGAAGGAACCTTCCGGGTCCGCTTGGTACGCGTCGCTGTGGCCATAATTCGCGAGATACTAGCACGCGACACGGCTCCGCGTCAAGACCTATGCCGCGAAAAGGCCAAATAACCTGCCATTCCGAGCCATCCGGCGGGGGTTTCCACCCCATCCATCCCGAGCCGGCCTGCCCTGCCCGTCGGCCCGGGCACGGGCCAGGACGAATCGCTTGCGGGGCGCCCGGGGTTGCATTGCGCGATGCCCGCTGGTTCAATGCAGCCCGCGCTGCCGGCCGTCCGCCGGCGAAACCCAAGCCAGGAAAGGTCCATCATGGCGTACTACCTCGGAATCGACATCGGCACCTCCGGCACGAAGGCGCTCCTCATGAACGCCAAGGCGAAGGTCCTCGCCACGGCGACGGCCGAGCACGGTATCTTCGCCCCGAAGCCCGGATGGAGCGAACAGGACCCCGATGGGTGGTGGTCGGCGACCGTCAAGGCCACGCGCGCGGTCGTCAGGAAGGCCAGGATCAACGCCAGGCAGATCAAGGCAGTCAGCTTCTCCGGGCAGATGCACGGGCTCGTCATCACCGACAAGGCCGGCAAGGTGCTCCGGCGGAGTCTGATCTGGAACGACCAGCGCACCGGCAAGCAATGCGCGGACATCGAGCGGGCGGTGGGCGGCCGCAAGAAGCTCATCCAACTCGTGGGCAACCCGGCGATGGCGAGCTACACGCTGACCAAACTGCTGTGGGTCCGCGAAAACGAGCCGAAGGTCTATGACCGCATCCGGCACTTCCTGCTGCCCAAGGACTACATCCGCCTGCGAATGACCGGCGAGTACGTCGGCGAAGTCGCCGACATGTCCGGCACGCTGATGCTCGATCAGCGCAAGCGCAAGTGGTCGAAGCCAATCCTCGACAAATTCGAGATCGACGCCGATATCCTGCCGCCGCTGGTCGAAAGCGACGAGCCGACCGGCCGCGTGACCAAGAGCGCCGCCAAGCAGCTCGGCCTCGCCGAAGGCACGCTCGTGGTCGGCGGCGGCGGCGACCAACAGGTGGGCGCGGTCGGCAACGGCGTGGTCGCCGAGGGGCTGACCAGCGCGACGATGGGCACCTCCGGCGTGGTGTTCGTCCACAGCCGCAAGTACAAGACCGACCCGCAGGGGCGCATCAACACCTACTGCGCCTCGGTGCCGGGCGAGTACTGCATGTTCGGCTGCATGCTCTCGACGGGCGGCAGCTTCCAGTGGTTCCGCAACGTCCTCGGGGCCGCCGAAATCGCGAAGGCAAAGAAGCGCAAGTGCGACCCGTACGAGCTGCTGACCGCCCAGGCCGCGGAGGCCCCCCTGGGCTGCGAAGGCGTGTTCTTTCTGCCGTACCTGACGGGCGAGCGGACGCCGCACGCCGACCCGCTGGCGCGAGCGTGCTGGGTCGGCATCAGCAACCGCACGACGCGCAACGAGCTGGTACGGTCGGTGATGGAAGGCGCAACGTACGCCATGAACGAGGCCGTCACGCTGCTCCGCGACCGCGGGCTGAAGATCCGGCAGATTCGCCTGTCGGGCGGCGGGGCACGAAGCGACCTCTGGCGGCAGATGCAGGCGGACATCTACGGCACGACGTGCGTGACCATCAACGCCGAGGAGGGCCCGGCCTACGGGGCGGCCCTGCTGGCAGCGACGGGGGCGGGCGAATTCAGGAACGTGCGCGAGGCGTGCAAGGCCGGCATCGAGGTCACGCGGACGATCAAAGCCAAGCCGAAGGCCAGGGCCCGCTACGCTAAGCTCTTCGAGCAGTACCGTCGGCTGTACCCGGCGCTCAAGAACGAGTTCCCGCGCATCGCCGAGCTAAGCTGACGGCCGCCACAAAGGGCACCAAGCGATTGTGAGGGGTCGCCCCTGAGGGGGCCACAAAGCCCCGAGTCTTAGGGGACGTTCAGCGGACCGAAGAGTCGCCGGGGCAGTCCCGGCACCTCAGGTCGCCATCCCTGGGATCCGGAGAATCCCCGCAATCCCGTTCCTCCGTGCGTCGGCAACGGAATTGCCGGAACCGCTTGGCCGGGGCGGGGTTGCAGTTCGTGTGCGGGGGAGGTACGACGAATGAGTGAATCACGCAGGGAACGAGCGTTCTGGATCGGCCTGGGCATTCTGATCTCGATCGGGATCCTGGGCGGGTACAGCGCGCTGCTGTTCGCGGCCGTCCTGTAAGTCGAGCCCAACGCCGCGGGGGCAGGCGACATGCCCGGGCGAGACAAACGCCCGGGCCTTTCTATGCGCCGACCGCAATGCCGTTTCTTCCTCCCCAGTCCTTATGGTTTCTGTGCTCTTCGTGACCTTCGTGATGCCGTTACAGGTCGAAGACCTTCCCCGGGTTCAGGATGTGATTCGGGTCTAGGGCCCGCTTGAGCGCCTTCATCATCTCGATCGATGGCGCGTCGAGGAACATCGGCAGGTAGCTCTTTCGCTTGTGGCCGACGCCGTGCTCGCCGGAGATTCGCCCGCCCAGCCCGGCCGTAAGTTCGTACAGTTCGTCGAGCACCTTCGGCAGCACTTGCTGCCATTTGTCCACCGGCAGGTCCTCGTCCTTGACGATTCGCGTGTGGATGTTGCCGTCGCCGGCGTGCCCGTAGGCGGGGATGCGGACGCGGTACTTCTCGCCGAGGGCCTGCATGCCGGCGATGAGCTTGGGGATGACCGCCGGCGGGACGACGAGATCCTCGTTGCCCTGGTACGTCGAGGTCGCCGCGTACGCCTCGCCGATGTTCCGCCGCACCTTCCACACGCGCTCGGACGTGGTGAGGTTGTCGGCGACGTACACCTCGAGCGCGCCGGATGACAGGCACATCTCGCCGATGGCCTCGTACTCGCGCTCCACCTGGGCCTCGTCGGGTCCGTCCAGCGTGATCAGCAGCATCGCCCCCGCCCGCTCGTAGTCGATGGTCTCGGACAGATACTCGCACGCGGCCCGCACGCTCCAGCGGTCCATGAACTCGATCGCCGTCGGCGTGATGCCCGTCTCCGTCATCAGGCGGGGCACGAGCTCGACCGCCTGCTCGACGGCCTCGAACGGCACGAGCAGGTCCACGCTGGACTTGGGCAGCGGAATCAGCCGCAGGATGATCTTCGTGAAGATGCCCAGCGTGCCCTCGGAGCCCGTCATCAGTTGAACGAGATTGTAGCCGGTGACGTCCTTGACCAGCTTGCCGCCGAGCCGCGTGATCTCGCCCGTGGGGGTAACCATCTCGAGCCCGAGCACGTAGCGGTTGGTGACCCCGTACTTGACGGCCTTGCCGCCGCCGGCATTCTCCGCAACGTTGCCGCCGATGTAGCACGTCTCCAGGCTCATCGGGTAGCCGGCGTAGAACAGCCCGAAGTCCCTGAGCCGCTCGTTGATGTCCGCGGTGACCACGCCCGGCTCGACCACGGCCATCATGTTCTCGCGATCGATCTCCAGGATCTCGTTCATCCGGTCACACAGCAGCACGATGCCGCCGCAGACGGGCACCGCCCCGCCGGACAGCCCCGACCCCGCGCCCCGCGGCGTGACCGGAATGCGCTCGCAGTTGGCGAGCTTCATGACGGCCGCGATCTCCTCGGCCGTGCGCGGGCGGACCACGGCCTCGGGCATGTGGGCGTATTTCGGGTCGGGCACCTCGTCGTGCGAGTACGGCTCCAGCTTCTCCGCGTCGCCGTACAGGACGTACTTCTCGCCCACGATGCCGCGCAGCGCCTCGGCGATCTCGGGCGTAACCGGGTTGTACTTCCGCTCGCTCATCCGGTTCGTAGCGCCTTCAGCCTGACGGTCAGGGCGGGAACCACCTCGAACAGGTCGCCGACGAGGCCAAGATCGGCGACGCAGAAAATCGGGGCGTCGGCGTCGCTGTTGACGGCGATGATGGTCGCGGACGTCTGCATGCCCGCGAGGTGCTGCACGCTGCCGGACACGCCCACGCCGACGTACAGCCGCGGGGTCACCGTCTTGCCCGACAGGCCGATCTGATGCGGGTAGCTGAGCCACCCGCGGTCCACCACGTCCCGCGTGGCGCCGAGGGCCGCCCCGAGGGCCTCGGCGAATTCGCGCACCAGCGGCAGGTTCTCCGCCCGCTTGATGCCGCGCCCGACGGCGACGATGACGTCCGCGTCCTGAAGCGACTGCTCCTCCTCGGCCGCCGCGAAGCCCACCCTCCGCACGCGCGAGGCGAGCAGTTCCGCCGGCGCGGCGAGTCGCTCGATGCGCTTCTCCATTCCCGCTCCCCCCTCGGGGGCAGGCTTGCGGTCGCGGCTCGCGGGCTTCGTGCTGTGCGGGCGGACGGTCGCCATCTGCGGGCGGTGCGTCGGCGTGCGGATGGTGGCCAGGATGTTCCCGCCGATCGCCGGCCGCGTCTGGAGCAGGCCGCCGGTCTCGTCGTCGATGTCGAGCACGGTGCAGTCGGCCGTGAGCCCGGCATCGACCTGCACGGCGACGTACGGCAGCAGCGTCCGGCCGGTGGTCGTCGCCCCGGCGAGCAGGACCTCCGGCCGGCGCTTCTGAATCAGCCACGCCAGGCACGCCGCGTGCGGCTCGACGAGGAAGTGCTCCAGCGCCGGCGCCTCCATGGCAATCACGGCGTCGGCCCCGCGCTCGGTGAGTTCGCGCAGGTCGTCGTCACGCAGGCCGCTTCCCATCGCCACGGCCGTGAGTGCACAGCCACGCTTGTCCGCCAGCGCCCGTCCGCGTGCGAGCATCTCGTGCGCGACGCGCTGCACGCGGCCGGCCTCCTGCTCAGCCAGAATCCAGACGCCTTCGTGTGCCATCAAACCTTTCCCAGTCCACGAACGACACGAATGCCACCCAGCGCGGTCCGATTCCTGCGCCTGGCGGAACCGATGAACTATCCGACGCCTCGCTCCCTCACGAGCGCGGCGAAGCGATCGACAGCGGCCGCGATGGCCGCGTCGCTGCCGGCCGGAAGCTTCTCGCATTGACGGGCGACGGTGGGGCGGAAGATCTTCACCACGCGCGTGGGCGAGCCGGCGAGGCCGAGCTTGTCTTTCTCTACGTCAAGGTCATCGGGCCCCCAGACGGGCAGGTCCGCGCGGCGGGCCTTCTGCTTGCCACGGAGCGTCGGCAGTCGCGGATCCGCCGCCTCCTTCACCACCGTCAGCACGCATGGCAGGTCGGCCTCGAGCACCTCGTAGCCGCTCTCGACGAGCCGATGCACGCGGACCGAACCGTCCGCAACGGCATCGACCTTGCTCACGTACGTCAGCACCGGCAGGCCCAGGAACCCCGCGATGCCCGGGCCGACCTGCCCCGTGTCGCCGTCCGTCGCCCGCTCGCCGCAGACGGTAAGGTCCGCGTTGCCGAGCTTGCGGATTGCGGCCGCCAGGACGTAGCTCGTGGCCCACGTGTCGCTGCCCGCGAACGCCTTGTCGCTAATCAGCACGCCGCCGTCGCAGCCCATGGCGATGGCCTCGCGCAGGGCGGACGCGGCCTTGGGCGGTCCCATCGACAAGGCCGTCACGTTTCCACCGTGGGCCTCGCGCAGGCGGATCGCCACCTCGATGGCGTACAGATCGAGGGGGTTGACGATGGCGGCCACGCCCTCGCGAACCATCGTGCCGGTCTCCTCGTCCATCCGGACGGCGTTGGTCTCCGGCACCTGCTTGATGGGGACGATGATGTGCAATCGACGCTCCCGTGGGTCTGGCGAAGACACGAGTATAGGGAACGAGCGGCGGGCGTCACCCGCAAATCCGCGCGTGCTCGGCGCGGCAGAAGCGGTCGGTCATACCGGCGATGTAGTCGCACGCCACGCGCTCGACCCCCTGCTCCGCGACACGGCGCTCGTAGCGGTCCGGCAGCCTCGACGGGTCCGCAACGTATGCCGCGAACAACTCGCGGATGGACTCCCGGCCCCGGGCATCCTCGGCAAGGCTCACCTCGTGGCGGTACACGGTCTCCAGCAGAAACGCCTGCATCTCCTTCACGGCCGGCGCGAGCCCGTCCGAGAAGGCGGCGAGCTTCTCGTCCAGCGACCGAACGTCGTCCGCCGACTTGACGCCGTGGGCCTCAATGAGCATCGCCGTCGTCGCCACCGCGTTGTCGGCCATCAGTGCGAGCACGTTCTTGGCGGCGCGGATCTGCAGGTGAATCGGCCGCGCGTCCGGGTACTCCTCCGCGGCCGCGCCCCACGCCCTCCGCCAAAGCGCCAGCTTCCCAAGCTGCTCAGCCGTCACCCAGCCGACGCCGAGCGCGTCTTCCGCGTCGGCCGACGTGTAGGCGATCTCGTCGGCGAGGTCCACCACCTGGCCCTCCAGCGGCGCGAGCCCGGTGCCCGCGAACTCCTCGACGGCCGGACGGTCGTACGCCGTCTCGTGCTTGGCCAGGCACTCCCGCACCGCCCGCGTGAGGTTCAGCCCGCGGAACTGCGGATACGGATGTTCCAGGTAATCGACTACGCGAAGCGACTGGCGGTTGTGCTCGAAGCCGCCGTAATCGGTCACCAACTCGGCCAGCGCCTCCTCGCCGGTGTGCCCGAACGGCGGATGGCCGAGATCGTGAGCCAGAGCGGCGGCCTCGATGAGATCCTCATTGAGCGCGAGGGCTCGCCCGACATCGCGCGCGATCTGGGCGACCTCGATCGAGTGTGTCAGCCGCGTGCGGAAATGGTCGTGCTCGTGCGGAACGAACACCTGGGTCTTGGAGTCGAGCCGGCGGAACGCCGTCGAGTGGATGATCCGGTCGCGATCGCGCTGAAAGCACGTCCGGTTGGGGTCGGCCGGCTCGCGATGGTCTCGCTTCCCGCCGTCGGCCTCCGTCACGGCATACGCGGCCAGTCGCCGGCGCTGAGCGGCCTCGTATTGCTCTCGCGGCGTCGCCGGCATCGCGCCCCCTTAGCCGCCGCTTCCGGGCAGGCCCAGCTCGTCGGCGGCCGCCCGGACGCGGGCGTACATCTCCTCCAGACCCGCCGGGATCACCCGCACGCCACCCAGCACGGCCATGAAGTTCGTGTCCCCTCCCCAGCGCGGCACCACATGCACGTGCAGGTGCCCGGGCAGCCCCGCGCCCGCGCAGCGCCCGACGTTCATGCCGATATTGAACCCTTCGGCGCCGAACGCCTGGGCGAGGGCCCGGGTCAGGTCGCGGGCGTGACCCATCATCTCGGCCATCGTCGCGTCATCGAGTTGGCCCAGTTCGCCGACGTGCTCGAGCGGGGCTACCAGACTGTGTCCGCCGGTATAGGGGAACAGGTTCAGCATCGCGAAGCAGCGCTCGCTTCGCCACAGGACGAAGTTCTTCTCGTCCTCGGCCGCGTCGCGGTAGCGGCACAGGAAGCACCCGTCGGCGTCCATCGACGGCCGGTCGTCCAGCGCGTCGATGTACTCCATCCGCCAGGGCGCCCACAGGTTCCGCTGCCGCTCCGTGCTGGGAGAGTCATCCGCCATGCGGAACATGATACCCGCGCCGGCGCCCGGACACCACAGCGCCGCGATCCCGGCCCTCAGACGAAGAGCGTGAGAATCGCCTCGAACGCTTCGAGCACAATGGCAACCCATTCGATGCTTTCGCGTTCCATCCCAGAACTCCGATTGTCACTTCTTCCCGAGCGTCGCCTGCAACTCCGCGATTCGCAGTTCCAACCGCTTGATCTCTCGCGCCAGCGCGTTGCGATTCATCAGCATCCAGTACCACATCTTCATCATGCCGACGAAGAACGTGACCATGATGAAGATCGCCGCGTACATCAGCTTGTCGGCCATCGCGTCCGTGCGGAAGAATGCCACCGCCACGACAACGCCCAGCGCCGCGAAGGCGAAGATGTAAATCCACACCAGGATGGCCAGCCAGCGGTTCCGGCCTCGGAACGTCGCGGCGATCATCTCCCGCACGGATTGCTCCCGCGCCAACTCGGACGCGGGGGAGCCTTCGTCCTTCATGGCCTTCTTCACGTCTTTGTCGAATTCGTTCATGGTTCGATCCCTTCCACAATTCGTCTGAGTTCGTTTCTCGCGTGGTGCAGGCGCGACTTCACCGTACCCTCGGGCACACTGAGGATCTCGGCGATCTCGGCCGTGGTGAAGTCCTCGCGATAGCGCAGGGTGAGGATCACCTGCCGGTCGGGCGACAGCCGGTCGAGCGCGACGCGGATGGCGTCCGCGCGGGTGTACGCGGCGGACGGCGCCCGCACCGGCCGCTCCTCGGCGCGCGCCCTGCCCTCCAGCCGCTCGCTCAGCCGCCGGTCGCGGGCCCGACCGCGGATGAAGTCGGCGCACTTGTTCGTCACGATGCGGTAAACCCAGCGGCGAAACGTCGCCGGGTCGGCGAGGCGCCGGAGGCCGCGGACCACCGCCAGCCACGCCTCCTGCAAGGCGTCCCAGGCGGCCGTCTCGTCCCCGGTCAACCGCTGGGCGTGCCGCCACAGCCGTTGCTCCCAGCGAAGGACCAACTGCTCCATCGCGTCGGCCTCGCCGTCCTGGCAGCGCATCACCAGCAACTCGTCCAGAACTTGTTCCTGCGGCGGTCTCATCGTTCCGCTATCCCAGTCGCGCCGGGGCCCGCCAAGGTTCACGAATTCGGCCCACGCCTCGCGTGGCGCGACGACGGCCCTTGACGCGGGTGCCACGGGCTCCTTGTAGCCGGTGCCGCACGGCCCCTGAGGGACCGTGGCATCCCGAGGCCGCCCGGTGATTCAGAAGCCCGGCCGGCCGGTGCGGCGGAAGCGGTCCAGGACGGCCGAACACTCGGCCGCATAGCGCCGGGCGCCCGCGGGGTCACTCCGCCGAACGCTCATCGAGATGACGATGTACTTCTGGTGCTCGTACAGCAGGTAGAACATGCGGCGAAGCTGCCCTTCGGGCGTGGCGATCCGCTCGCGTACGGCCTCGAGGTCGGTTAAGTGCAGCCGCTGGCACCCCTCGGCGTAGGCTTCCCAAAACGGCGGTTGCGTCACGCCGCAATACTCGGCGATCGCCAAGTCCCACTCCACGTCGCCCCAGCACGCGCGGTCGAAGTCCAGCACGCCGGTGACGCATCCGTCCGGCTCGACGAGCAGGTTCGTCACCCACAGATCGCCGTGCAGCAGGCGCGACGTGTCGCAATGCCCGAAGGCATCGAGTCGGTCGTTCAGCAGTTGCATCGCCGCGTCGGCCGTCGGCTCGTCGTACACGCCGCAGGCGACGATGTCGTCGAGTTCGTTGCGGTACATGACGGCGAACGCCTCCGCCCAGGTTCGTTGCGGCGCCATGCAGCGGTGCTCGCCGAGGTAGCCGAAACGGTTCTCCGGGTCGGTCAGGCCGTGGATCTGGGCGACGTAGCCGCCCCACTCGCGAAGCGCCCGCGCCCGGGCCGCGGCCGAGAGCCCCGCCCGGCTGAGCGGCTCGCCGTCAAAGCGCGGCATCAGCAGGTAGTCGCGGTCGATCCGCTCGCGGGAGAAATCATGGGCGACGATGGGCGGAACGGGCACGCTCGTCTCGGCGAGCAGGCGAGCGTGGACCGCCGGCTCCTGCCGCATCATCCGGTACTCGTAGAAGAGCTGCCGCACCCTGTCGGGCGGGGCGACGCGGAGCACGTAGCGCCCGCTTCCGCCCTCGATGGCGAACACGTCGGAGAACCTGCCGGCCCCGAACGGCGCCACGCGCCACGAACCGGAGCCGAGACGCGCCTCGACGAGCGCCTGCGCCTGCCCGATGTCCATCGACATGAGCGAAAGCCTACCCGCCGGCCCCCGGAAGACCAAGCCGCAACACCGGACAGGACGCTCCCTTGCTAAACCCACGCCCCGGATACGGACGATAGAGGCAAGGCCCAGCCGGTATGTGACGGAGAGAGGTGAATCGGTGCAAGAAGTGCTCGCTGTGGTTTCTGGCGGCGCGCAAGGTCTCCCGGCCGGGCGCGAGGACGGAAGGACAACTCTCAGACTCGATCTGCCGATGCCGACGGGCAGCGAATCTGTCGGCATGGCCGTGGCCAACCGGTCGGCACGGCTGTCGGAGATCGTCCCGGCCGTCCGGGCGATCTCCAACCGGGTGATGCAGTCCGTGTCCGAATCGCTGGCGGCCGCCGGCACGCCGGTGTCGTGCCGCAAGCGCTGTCCCGCGTGCTGCCGGTACCTCGTGCCGCTGTCGGCGCCGGAGGCGTTTCGCATCTCGGAGGAGGTGACGGCGATGCCGCTGCGCCACCGTGGGCGCATCGTCGAGCGGTACGTCCGCGCCGCCCAGACGGTGCTCCGCGCCGGCCCGCCTCGCCTCGCCGACAGCCTGCACCCGCAGGTCGGCTTCGACGACACGCTCTCGCGCGTCTCCCGCTGGTACGCCGGCCTCGAACTGGAGTGCCCGTTCCTCGTACGGCGCATCTGCGCGATCTATGCCGCACGCCCGCTCGCCTGCCGCGAGCACGTCGTCACGCACGACCCGGCCCTCTGTGCCGATCCCCAGCACGCGCCCGCCGAGGGACAGGTCTCGCCTCCGGTCAGCCTGACCTGTGCGCTTTCCCGTCTGGCGGCCGAGGTAGAGAACACAGAGCCGGAGGCCATCATGCTGCCGCTGGCAATGATGTGGGCGCAGGACCACCGGCAGCGTGCGGAGCGGACCTACCCCGCCGTCGAACTGTTCGAGCGGCTGGTCGACATCCTCCGCCGGCAGGCCGGCTCCGCGGACGAGCGCCTCGCCCAGACGGCATAGGCCCCGTCCGCGAGCGCCCTGAGAGGGCCCCGGGCTTGCCGTTCGGGCAGCGCCTGCCTAAGATTGCCCCGCCGTGGGCAGCGAAACCTCTCAGCAACTCGACACGCCGGCCATGCGCCAGTACCGCTCGTTCAAGGAGCAGTATCCCGACTACATCCTCCTGTTCCGCATGGGCGACTTCTACGAGATGTTCTACGAAGACGCCAAGACGGCCTCGCGGGTGCTGGGGCTGACGCTCACCAGCCGCAGCAAGGGTCCCTCGGCCGTGCCGCTGGCGGGCATCCCCTATCACGCGCTCGACACCTACCTCGCCCGGCTCATCAAGGCAGGGCACCGCGTCGCCATCTGCGAACAGGTCGAAGACGCCAGGCGAGCCAAGGGCCTGGTCCAGCGCGACGTGACGCGACTGGTCACGCCCGGGACGCTCACGGACGAAACGCTGCTGGAGCAGCGCGAGGGCAACTACCTCGCGGCCGTCTTCGCACCGGGGGGCACGGACAAGCGTGGCTTGTCCGTCGAGCCCGGCGAGTCGCAAGTCTCGAACCTGAAATCCGCGGCGGCCGTCGGCCTGGCGTGGGTGGAGCTGTCGAGCGGTGGGTTCTGGGCGGCGACCGCGCCGGCGAACCACGTGCTGGATGAGCTGGTCCGCATCGGCCCGGCCGAGGTGATCTTCCCCGAGGACTCCCCCCTCGACACGCGCGAGTTCCGCGAAACGCTCACGCAACTCACGTCCGCGTCGGCGACGACCCGTCCGCCGTGGGCGTTCGACGCCCGCGCGGCGACCGAGGCGCTTCACGACCACTTCGGCACAAGGACCTTGGAGGGGTTCGGCTTCCCGGACTGGGACGCGTCCGTCTCGGCGGCCGGCGCGATTCTGGAGTATCTGCGCGAGACGCAAAAGACCTCGCTCGCCCACATCGGTGCGCTTCGCCGTTTCGAGCGCGCGGACCACATGACCATGGACGGCAACACGCTGCGCTGCCTGGAGGTCCACCGTACGCTGCGGACGAACCAGCGGGCGGGCAGCCTGCTGTCGTGCATCGACCACACCTGCACGGGCATGGGGGCGCGGCTCCTGGAGCGGTGGCTGACCTTCCCGCTGACCCGCTACAGCGCGATCGCGGCGCGGCAGGACGCCGTGGAAGATCTCGCGGCCGGGCGCGACCGACTGGGCGACGTGCGGGAACTACTCAAAGGCGCCGCCCAGATCGACCGCATCGCGGCGAACATCGCCATGGCCCGCGTCCGTCCCCGCGAGCTGGTGGCGCTGAGGCAGACGCTGGAGGTCCTGCCGGTCCTGGCGGATCGGCTCGCCGACTGCTCGGCCGACCTGCTGGCGGAACTGGCGCCGAAGCTCACGGGCCTCGACGCGCCGGCGGAGCGAATCGCCCGCGCCATCGATCCGGACTGCCCCAACGTCCTGCGCGACGGCGGCGTCATCGCCGGCGGCTTCGACGCGGAACTCGACCGCTTGCGGGGCATCGGCGCCGACGGGCAGAGCTGGCTGGCGACCTACCAGGGCGAGCAGGCCCGCCGACTCCACGTACCCAACCTCAAGGTCGGCTACAACAAGGTGTTCGGCTACTACATCGAGGTCACCAACGTCCACCGCGACAAAGTCCCCGACGATTACGTCCGCAAGCAGACACTCAAGAACGCCGAGCGGTATATCACCGACGAACTCAAGCACTACGAAAGCGAGGTCCTCACGGCCGAGGAACGGGCCAAGGCCCTGGAGGCGCGGCTCTTCGAGCAGGTTCGCGCCGAACTCGCCACGCACGTGCCGGCGTTGCAGGCGGCCGCGGAGGCGCTCGCGACCCTCGACGTGCTGGCGGGCCTGGCGGCCGTGGCAGCCAAGCGCGGCTACCGCCGGCCGGTCATCACGCAGGACAATGTGCTGCACATCGTCGGCGGGCGGCATCCGGTGCTGGCAGAGACGCTGGGGGCGGAGCAGTTCGTCCCGAACGACGTGGCGATGGGAACGGGCGACGACCGGCTGCTGGTGATCACCGGCCCGAACATGTCGGGCAAGAGCACGTACATCCGGCAGACGGCGCTGTTGGTGCTGCTGGCACAGACGGGCAGCTTCATCCCCGCGGACGAGGCGACCATCGGCTTGGTGGACCGCATCTTCACGCGGGTCGGGGCGGCGGATGAGCTGACGCGGGGGCTGTCGACCTTCATGCTGGAGATGGTCGAGACGGCGAATATCCTCAACAACGCGACGAGCCGGTCGCTGGTGATTCTCGACGAGGTCGGACGCGGCACGAGTACGTACGACGGGCTGGCCCTGGCGTGGGCGATCTGCGAGCACCTCGCGCTTCGCGTCAAGTGCCGGGCCCTGTTCGCCACGCACTACCACGAGCTGACGGAGCTGGAGAACGTGCTCGACGGCACGACGAATCTGAACGTCGCCGTCCGCGAATGGGCCGACGAAGTGATCTTCCTGCACAAGATCGTCCGCGGCGGCACCGACCGCAGCTACGGCGTGCACGTGGCGCGACTCGCCGGCGTGCCCAAGGCCGTCATCGACCGGGCCAAGGCCATCCTGCCCCAGCTTCAGGCGCACCTCGCGGAAGGGCTCGACATGCCCGAGCTGGCCGAGCGGGCCCGCCAGGCGGCCGCCCAGATGAACCTGTTCGCCGACCCGGCCGTCCGCGTCGCCCGCGAACTCAAGGCCGCCGACCTCGACCACCTTACGCCCGTCCAGGCCCAGGATCTGCTCCGCAAGCTCAAGGCCGAGCTGTAGGCCCACGCGTACACCCAGCCCTCAACCTCTTTTCATGGCTCCTGTTACCTCTCTTCACTTCCTCGCCCTCGTGTCCGGGCGTTCGTACCTGCCGTAGGGGGAATCCCCAAAAGCAGTGCAGGTCGCCCCGGCCGTACAAGCGGCTCGCGGCCCGATTGCGGGCGTTGCCGCGGCACGGACAATGACTCTCGGTGACGAACGGGATGCCAGGGCGCGTGAGGGCGTACGAAAGGATCGGACATATGGTCGCCAGCAGAACCGGGAATCGCAGACGGGGACGCCGCCCCCGCGGGGCCGCAAAGACAACCGCGCGCAAGGCCCCCAAGGCCGCAACCGACCCCACGAGCGAACTCCGATATGTCCACCACCGCAGCTTCACCCTCCCCGGCGCGGGCGAGCGCTTCTTCGGCGACGAACGCGAGGCCATTGACGTCTCGACGTACAGCCTGCCGCCGGAAGTCGGCGAACCCCCGGCCGCGCAGAAATCGCGGCGATCCTCCCTGTCGCGCGACGAGGAACGGATGCTCTTCCTCCGTTACAACTACGCCAAGTACCGGCTGAAGAAGCTGCTTGAGGCCCGCGGCAGGCCCGACGACGAGCAGGTGGAACTGTGGCGCCGCCGCGCTCGCGCCGCCCGGGACAAGATCGTCCACGCGAACCTCGCCCTCGTGCCGGCCATGGCCAAGCGGAGAAGCGTCGAGGGCGTCGAGTTCCCGGACAAAGTCTCCGAAGGCTACATGGCCGTGCTGCGGTGCGTGGAGCACTTCGACGTGTCGCGCGGATTCAAGTTCTCGACGTACGCCTGCCGGGCCATTCTGGCGTGCTTCCATCGCATGGGCACCAAGGCCCAGACCTACCGCAAGCACGCCCCGGTCCAGTACGACCCCGCCCTCGAGCGCGACGACTACACCGACCGGCGTCACGAGCGCCAGCGGAACGACGCGATCGACTCCGTCCGCGACGCGATCCGCGCGAACACCGCCAGGCTCAGCGACGTGGAGCGCGAGGTGATCCGCCAGCGCTTCCCGCTCGGGGAGCCGCGGCGCGCGAATGCCCTGTGGGAAACCGGGCGCGGGCTGGGCCTGTCCACCGAGCGCGTCCGCCAGATCGAGCGGGCCTCGCTGGACAAGCTTCGCCGGGCGCTGGAGGAGTTCATGGCGGCGTGAGCCGCACGGGCGTAGAGTGTCCGCGGGAGAGTGACCCATGAAAGCCACCGTTGAGGATTCCTGCATCGCGTGCGAACTGTGCGTGAGCGTCTGCCCCGAGGTGTTCGAAATGGGCGACGGCATCGCCGTCGTCAAGGCCGACCCCGTCCCGCCGGACGCCAAAGCCAGCGCTCGCGAGGCGGCCGAGGGCTGCCCCGTGGAGGCCATCAAGATCAGTGAGTAGCCGTCAGGGCGCTCCGCCAGCCCCCCCCGGAAGCGCTGTACGGCATCCCGTCCGTCGTGTACCTTCCTGATACCCGTTCCTCGAAGGGCGCCCGTTGTCGCCGCATTCGCGCCGCACCCGCGCCGGCGCCACGGGCGGCGGACCTCACCCATGGCAAACCTTACCGAGCGAGAGCTTCCTTACCTCACGTCCGAACTGCCGGGCACCGGCGGGCGAATTCGCCAGCGCGCCGAGGACTTCCGCGTCGAGGAGGTCCCGCTCTATACGCCCTGCGGCGAGGGCACGCACGTGTACTTCCGCGTGACAAAGACCGGCGTGCCCACGCCGGCGGCCGTGGCGAGAATCGCTCGGCACATGGGGGCGAAGTCCACCGATATCGGCTACGCCGGACTTAAGGACGCCCACGCCGTCACCACGCAAATGATGAGCCTGGAGCACGCGAACGAGGAACGGCTGGCGAGGTACCGCGACCCGCGGGTCCGGGTGGAAGTGGTCGGCCGACACGGGAACAAGCTCAGGCCCGGGCACTTGGCGGGCAACCGGTTCGTCCTGCGAATCCGGGGCGCCGGCGAGGCGCAGCTCCCCGCGGCGCAGGCCGTGCTCGACGTGCTCAAGCGGAGGGGCGCGCCCAACTACTTCGGCCCGCAGCGGTTCGGAGCCCGCGGCGACACCGCCGACCTGGGCCGGGCGCTGGTCAAGGGCGAGCTGGATGAGTTCGTGGCAATCCTCCTCGGCCGGCCGAAAGAAGACGACCCGCCCGACTGCCGAGCCGCCCGGGACGCGTTCGACAACGGCTTCCTCGCCCGCGCCCTCGACCGCTGGCCCAGGCATCACGCCGACCGACGGCGGGCGCTGGCGGCCTATCGCAAGCGGCGCGACCCCGCCCGGGCGGCGGCGGCCGTCGATAAGCGAATGAGGCGGCTCTACGTGTCCGCCTTCCAGAGCGGCATCTTCAATGCCGTCCTCGCCCGCCGGATCGACACGCTCGACCGCGTGCTCGATGGCGACCTCGCCCAGAAGACCGACACCGGCGGCGTGTTCGAAGTCGAAGACGCGCGGGCCGAGCAGCCCCGTGCCGATCGGTTCGAGATCAGCCCCACGGGGCCGGTGCCCGGCTATCGCAGCCCGCTGGCAAGCGGCGAGCCGGGGCGGATCGAGGCGGAGGCCCTCGCGGCCGAGGGCGTAACCGACGCGGACTTCCGCCGCGCGGGAGCACTCAAGGTTAAGGGGACGCGGCGGGCGCTTCGCTTTCGCCCGGTCGATGCGGGCCTGACCGCGGGGCGCGACGATCACGGCGAGTACCTACAAGTCGTGTTCACTGCCCCCTCCGGCTGCTACGCGACGGTGCTCCTCCGCGAGGTCATGAAGAACGCGGCCGGACCGGAGCGAAACCCTCCCGCGGCCGGTGACGTATAGTAGTACAGCGACCCCCGCCGCCCGCGCCGGGCGGCGGCCGGGCGCAAATCGGAAAGGAGCCTCAGCATGAAGCGAACGGCACCAGCGATTCTGGCGATGCTGCTCCTGGCGGCCTCGGTTCAGGCGGACGACCGACCGGCCGAGCCCCGCCCGCCGGCGCCGCCGGGCGGCGAGATGATGAAGGCGGCGTACCTGGGCGTGGTGACCGCCCCGGTGGACGCGGCGCTCGGGAAGCAGCTCCGGCTGCCCCAGGGCGTGGGGCTGGTGGTCACGCGCGTGGCGGAGGACGGTCCGAGCGCCGAGGTGCTCAAGCGTCACGACGTGCTGCACAAGCTGGGCGAGCAGATCCTCGTCAACCCGCCGCAGCTCGCCGTCCTCATCCGCATGCACAAGCCCGGCGAGACCGTGGCGCTTCGCATCATTCGCGGCGGCGAGGCAAAGGAGGTGGAGGTCCGCCTCGCCGAGCACGAAGTGCCCCGCGATCTGCCCGCCTGGCCGGTCGTCCCGTGGACCCCGGGCCGCGACTGGCGCGGCGACGACGACCTGCGATGGGAGCCGCATGTGCCGCTCCCGCCCGGCATGGACGCCGACGAACTGATCCGCCGACTCCGCGAGCGGATCGAGCGATACCGGCAGGAGATGCCCCGCTCGTGGCGGCCGGGCGTCGAGATCCATCCCGAAGGGTTCCGCGACGCCCCGCGCGAGCGCGACCGCGACCGGCCGCGGGAGAGCTCACCTGAAGGCGATCGTCCGGATCGGGACCATCCGGAAGAGACCGTCATGCGTACGACGGCGCACAGCGCGGCCGTGGGCGCAGGGGAGCGTCTGATCGTCTCGGTGAACGACGGCGAGCACCAGATCCACCTGCGGGCGCGGGGCGGCGAGGGCACGCTGGTTGTCCGCGACTCAGGCGGCGAGGTAGTCTTCGACGGCCCGGTGAAGCTGACCGACGACGGCCTCGCGCCGGAGTCGATCCGCGACCTGCCGCCCGACCTCCGCGACAAGCTCGCTCGGATGCTCAGACTCCCGGGCGGCGTGCGGGTGCACGTCGAACGGCGAGTGACGCGAGGCGACCGCGCCGACTGACCGATCACTCGTCGGCCTCGCCTGCGTACGTGACGTGGCAGTAGAGCAGCTTCCACGGGCCGGCATGCTTGCCGCCTCCGGCAAGCCCCAGCCGCACGTCCCATACGCCGTCCACCCGCACCGGCCGGACCTGCCGCAGCGCCGCCATCGACGCCACATCCGCGATCCTCGGCGCTTCCCCCGCTTCCCGTCCCCCCGGCCGCGTCGCCGCCAGCGTCGCGGGGCTGTCTTTGCCTTCCGCGCCCGAGGCGCAGACAAGCAGCGATGTCAGGACAGTGGCCACACACCAGGCCGCTGTGACTACGCGTCGTTCATGGCCACAGGATCGCATATGAACTTGAATGCCCTCTCGCGGGACAAGTAGTGCCCGACCTCCGCGCAAAGAGGCACGGCCCGGGAAGGGCCGCGCTGATCGATTGCAGATCCCAGACTGCAAATCCCGGATTTCAAATCCCGGATTTCAGATCTCAGATTTCAGATCTCAGATCGCCCACGCGAACGGGCAAGCCGGCGTTCGGCCGCTCCCAGTTCGCGGTCCGCGACTCGCCCCTGAGGGGCCGCGCCGTTTGCTGCTATCGAACCCTCAATCGGAAATCGAAAATCGCCGATCGGAAATCACACGACTCCCTGCGCCATCATGGCGTTGGCGACCTTGAGGAATCCGGCGATGTTGGCGCCGGCGACGAGGTTGCCCTTCCGGCCGAACTGCTCGGCCGCCTGCGTGCACTGGTCGTAGATCGCGTTCATGATCTCCTTCAGCCGGGCGTCCACCTCGTCGAACGGCCAGTTCAGCCGCATCGAGTTCTGGCTCATTTCCAGGGCGCTGGTCGCCACGCCGCCGGCGTTGGCGGCCTTGGCGGGGATGAACGCGATGCCCGCATCGTGGAACACGTCCACCGCCTCCGGCGTCGAGGGCATGTTCGCGCCCTCGCCCACCGCGATGCACCCGTTCTCGACCAGCGCCTTCGCCGACGCCTCGTCGATCTCGTTCTGCGTCGCCGACGGCAGCGCCACGTCGCACGGCACTGTCCAGATGCCCTGCCAGCCCTCGGTGAACTTGGCCGACTTGTGCTCGTCGGCGTAGTCGCGAATCCGGCCGCGCTCGACCTCCTTGATTCGCTTGACCGTGTCAAGCTTGATGCCGTCCTCATCGACGACGTACCCGTTGCTGTCGGACAGGGCGATCACCTTCGCGCCGAGCTGCTGGGCCTTCTCGGTGGCGTAGATGGCGACGTTGCCCGAGCCGGAGATGACGACCTTCTTGCCCTTCCAGTCGGTGCCGCGGTCGGCGATCGCGCGCGTCACGATATACACCAGCCCGTAGCCCGTCGCCTCCGTGCGGACGAGCGACCCGCCCCAACCGATGCCCTTGCCGGTCAGCACGCCGGTGAAGGTGTTGGTGAGCTTCTTGTACTGCCCGAACATGAAGCCGATCTCGCGGCCGCCCACGCCGATGTCGCCGGCGGGCACGTCGGTATCCGGCCCGACGTGGCGGAACAGCTCGCTCATGAAGCCCTGGCAGAACCGCATGACCTCGGCGTCGGACTTGCCCTTGGGGTCGAAGTCGCTGCCGCCCTTGCCGCCGCCGATCGGGGTGGTGGTCAGGGCGTTCTTGAAGATCTGCTCGAAGCCGAGGAACTTGATGATCCCCAGGTACACCGACGGGTGGAACCGCAGCCCGCCCTTGTACGGACCGATCGCCGAGTTGAACTCCACCCGGAAGCCGCGGTTGACCTGCACCTCGCCCTGGTCGTCCACCCACGGCACGCGGAAGAGAATCTGCCGCTCGGGCTCGACCATCCGCTCGACAACCTTGGCCTTGGCGAGGTCCGGCCGCTGATCGATGACGACCGCGACGGACTCGACGACTTCCTGAACCGCCTGGTGAAATTCCGTCTCGCCGGGGTTGCGGGCGGTAACGGCGCCCAAGACCTGTTCGACAAACGCGCTGGAAGGCATGGTGATTCCCTTTCCCTTGGTTCTCTTCTCGCCGCGGCCGCGACGGGCACGGCCGGGGGCGCTCGGCGGAAATCGGCCCCGCGGGGCCCGCCGAGCTTCGCTGAATCGGCCCCGAACGGGGCCGCGAAGTCAGGCAGTATACTATGCCGCCATTAGCCGGATTATGACAAATCATAATACGCCCATCCATGGGGCCTAATCCGGCGTTTCCGGCGGCGAGAAATGCCGCGTTTCGCCGCCCGGCGCGGCGTCGCGGCCGGCGCGTGGATGCCGTCGCCCGGGCGGGCGCCGTCTGCTACGATGGAGAAGGCCGCCCGCGCGGCCGGGCGGGCACACAGGGAACAGGCATGACCCAGATCGATTCGCATTTGAGCACGGGGCTGGGCGGGCTGGACCGCGTCCTGAAGGGCCTGATCCCGGGCGACAACCTCGTCTGGCACGTGGAGTCGCTGGAGGACTACCAGCCGTTTCTGAAGCCCTATTGCGACGCCGGGCGGCGGCTGGAGTACGCGTGTGTGTACTTCCGCTTCGCCAAGCACCCGCCGCTGCTGACCGAGGCCGACGGCGTGCAGGTCGTGCCGCTCAAACCCGAGGCCGGCTTCGAGGCGTTCCTCAGCGAGATCCACAAGGTCGTCGAGCACCACCAGCACCGGGCGTTCTACGTGTTCGACTGCCTGAGCGACCTGGCGGCCGACTGGTACAGCGACCAGATGCTCGCCAACTTCTTCATGCTCACCTGCCCGTACGTCTATGACGTGCACGCCCTGGCGTACTTCGCCATTCTGCGGCAGACGCACTCGTTCCACACCACGTCCGCGATCGCCGACACCGCGCAGGTGCTGCTCGACGTGTACCGCCACCGCGAGCGGCTGTACGTGCATCCGTGGAAGGTGCAGGCCCGCCACTCGCCCAAGATGCACATGCTGCACCTGTGGGAGGGCGAGGAGTTCCGCCCGGTGACGGAGAGCGCGACGATTTCGGAGATTCTCACGCCGACGCCGTGGCTTCGCGAGGGCTCGGCCGCCAGCGCCAAGGGGCTGTGGGACCGGACGTTCCTGCGGGCGGAGCAGGTGCTGGGCGAGCTGAAGCGCGGCGAGGCGGACCCGAAGGACGCCGAAGCGCTGGAGCACCGGCTGATGCGAATGGCGGTGTCGCGCGATGAGCGGGTGGTGGCGCTGGCGGAGCAGTACCTCACGCTGGAGGACCTGCTGCGGATCGGCGAGCGGATGGTGGGCACGGGGCTGATCGGCGGCAAAGCGGTGGGGATGCTGCTGGCGCGGGCGATCCTCCGCAGGCGCGCGCCGCAGCGGGCCGCGCGGCTGGAGGCGCACGATTCGTTCTACGTCGGCTCCGATGTGTTCTACAGCTACATCGTCCGCAACGGGCTGTGGTGGACGCGAGCCAAGCAGCGCGACCCGGACAGCTTCCTGGAGGGCGCCGAGCAGGCCCGCCAGCGGATGCTCACCGGCACCTTCCCCGACTACATCTCGCGCCGGTTCGAAGACATGCTCGACTACTTCGGGCAGTCGCCCATCATCGTCCGCTCGTCCAGCCTGCTCGAAGACAACTTCGGCAACGCCTTCGCCGGAAAATACGATAGCGTCTTCTGCGTCAACCAGGGCCCGCGGCACCAGCGGCTGGAAGACTTCCTGGCGGCCGTGCGGACGATCTACGCCAGCTCCATGAGCCATCGGGCCCTCACCTACCGCGCCCAGCGCGGGCTGCTCGACCGCGACGAGCAGATGGCCCTGCTGGTCCAGCGCGTGTCGGGGGCGATGTACGGCGACACGCTGTACTACCCAGAGGTGGCGGGGGTGGGGTTCTCGTTCAACCCGTATGTTTGGTCGGAACAGATCGACCCGAAGGCGGGCGTGCTGCGGCTGGTGTTCGGGCTGGGCACGCGGGCGGTGGACCGCAGCGACGACGACTACACGCGGCTCGTGGCGCTGAACGCCCCGGACCGTCGGCCCGACGCTCAGGACAAGATCCGCCGCTACTCGCAGCGCAAGGTGGACGTGCTCGACCTGGAGGGCAACCAACTCGTCAGCGAGAGCTTCCCCCGCGTGGTTCAGCGGAGCGCCGGGCTGCCGGTGGAGATGTTCGCGTCGGTGGACCCGGAAGAGGCCCGCCGGGAGGCCGAGCGCGGCCGGGCGGCCGCCCCCCACGTGCTCACGTTCGAGAAGTTGTTCACGGAGACCGAGTTCGTCGAGGACATGCGCGAGATGCTCTCCACGCTGCAGGAGGCGTATCAGTACCCCGTGGATGTCGAGTTCACGACGAACTTCCTGGACGACCGCGGCTACCGGATCAACGTCGTGCAGTGTCGGCCGCTGCAGGTCCGCGAGGGCGGCGTCGTGGCCGCCCCCCCCGAGGACCTGCCCGAGGAGCGCCGGGTACTGTCGGCCCGCGGGGCGCTCATCGGGCGCAGCCGTGTCGATCCCGTCCATCGAATCGTGTACATCGTCCCGACCGCGTACGGCAAGCTGCCCGTGCCCGACCGCTACACGGTCGCGCGGCTGATCGGCCGGCTGACCCGCGCGCCCGTGCCGGTCGAGGGCGAGGGCGAACCGGGCATCATGCTGATCGGCCCGGGACGCTGGGGTACCACCACGCCGTCGCTCGGCGTGCCCGTGCAGTTCGCCGACGTGAGCGGCGTCTCCGTCATGTGCGAGGTCGTCGCCATGCGCGAGAATCTCACGCCCGACGTGTCGCTCGGAACGCATTTCTTCTCCGACCTCGTCGAACTCGACATCCTCTATTTCGCCCTGTTCCCCGACCGCGAGGGGAACAACCTGAACGAGGGGTTGCTGACGGCCGCCCCCAACCGACTGACCGAACTGCTGCCCGACCTGTCCGAAAAGGACGCCCGACGCTGGACCGAGGTCATCCGCGTGATCGACGCGCCGGACCTGGCGCCCGTCGCCGGCGACGGCGCGGGCGTCACCATCAACGCGAACGTCCTCTCGCAGCGAATCGTGTGCTACATCGACGCGGCGGGCAGGTAGCGCGAACAATCCTCGCGCAGGTCGCTGCGCCGGCAGGAACGGGCATGGTTCAATCGAGGGGAATACGGCCACTCGACAAGCTCGGGTCACCAGGAACAGGGGCTCGGCGAGCCGCGACCCAAGGGAGCGGGGAAGCCGCAGGCATGTGATCATCCGATGGACGCCGGCGAGCCGCGACCGCAAGGGAGCGGGATCGCCGCCGAAGCCCGTTAGAAGAGCCTTACCCGGTTCCACTCACTTCTCAACCATGCCCAGAAACCGCGCGGCCCGAGGTTCCCCCACGGCTGCGGAGACGCTATTATTTGGAATTCGCCTCCCCCGTTTCCGGAAGCGTTGCGCGATGACGGCCGAACAGAACAACAACAACGAGTCCGACCCCCTCGAGCACCTGCCCGAGGATCTCAAGCGACGCATCGAGGACGACGTGCCGCTGAAGTCGATCCGGGTGGCCGCCCCGTACGACCTCGACGCCGAGGGCCGCTACATCGACGGGCATCTCGTCCTGACCGACGAGCGGCTGGGCCGGTTCACGCGCCGCAACGGCGAGTGGCAGTCGCACTGGCGAACGCTGGCGGGGCTTGCCGAGGCGAAGATCATCGAGGGGCTCGGCGTTAACGCGCTGCGCCTGCTGGCGGACAAGCGGATCGTCGAGGAGCACCGCTTCACGCTCCGTCACGCCAAGGGGGTCGCCAAGCTGCACCGGCGCCTCGAGCGGATGATCGAAGGCAAAGACGGCGAGGCCGAGCCGCCGCCCGAGCCGAAGCACGAGACGGAGAAGAAGGTCCGCTGCGAGAAGTGCGGCCGCGTCATCCCGCCCTGGAGCGAGTTCTGCCCGGCGTGCACCAGCCGGCGGAAGATCCTCTTCCGCGTGCTGGAGTTCATCCGCGGGCACGAGTGGCGGGCGATCTTCGGCGCCGCGATGGCGATCTCTCTGGTCGGCGTGGCGCTCGCCGGAAACTGGCTGCGCAAACCGATGATCAACGAGGGGCTGGGCGCCGCGAGCGGCCGGCCCGACTGGGCGCTGTTCCTGCGGTACGCCCTGCTGCTGTCGGGGCTGATCTTCCTGGCGGCCGTGGGTCGCGGCGTGCAGTCGCGACTGATGGCGGGGCTCGGCTCGCGCGTCGCCCGCACCGCCCGCAACGCCGTGTACAACCACCTGCACAAGCTGAGCCTGAGCTTCTTCTCGCGCAAGCAGACAGGCAGCCTTGTCACGCGCGTGACGACCGATTCCGACCGCCTGTGGGACTTCGTCGCCTTCACCGTCGTCGAGGTCACGGTGGCGTTCCTGACCATCGCGGGAGGCGCCATCGCCATGTTCGCCATGAACTGGCGGCTCGCCCTGTTCGTCCTGCTGCCCGTGCCCGTGATGATCGGGCTGACCATCTTCTTCCACAAGCGGCTGCACCGCGTGTTCCACCGAATCATGCACCGCTGGAGCCAGATGACCTCCGTGGCGGCCGACGCCCTGCCCGGTGTCCGCGTCATCAAGGCGTTCAGCCAGGAACGGCGCGAGATCAGCCGCTTCGGCCGGAAGAACGAGCAGGTCTATGACGAGGAGATGAACCTTGTCACGACGTGGACCACGTTCGGGCCGGTGATGCAGTTCTGCACGCAGCTCGGGGTGCTGATCGTGTGGATTCTGGGCGGCTGGTGGGTGTACCAGAACTACCAGCACGTGCAGCAAACCGGGCAGCCGATGCCCGGCGGCGTCGATGTGGGCACGCTCGTGGCGTTCCTGGGCTTCATGGCCCTGTTCTACCGGCCGATCCACATGATCGCCCACATGGACCGCATGTTCAACCGGGCCGCGACGAGCGCCCAGCGGATCTTCGAGATTCTCGACACCGAGCCGGGCATCTACTCCAAGAGCGAGGCCGCCGCCGCCCACGAGATCCAGGGGCGCATCGATCTGAAGGACGTCTCGTTCAGCTATGACGGCGTCCGGCGCGTGCTCAAGGGAGTGAATTTGGCCGTCGAGCCGGGCGAGATGATCGGCCTGGCGGGCCCCTCCGGCGGCGGCAAGACGACCATGGTCAACCTGATCTGCCGCTTCTACGACGTGCTCGAGGGCGCCATCCGCATCGACGGCTTGGACGTGCGCGACTACGACGTGGAGGACCTGCGGCGCAACATCGGCGTCGTCCTGCAGGAACCGTTCCTGTTCCACGGCACGGTCGCGGAGAACATCGCCTACGGCAACCCCGACGCCACGCTCGAACAGATCATCGAGTCGGCCCGGGCGGCCAACGCCCATGACTTCATCGTCGGCTTCCCCGACGGCTACGACACCCTGGTCGGCGAGCGCGGGCAGACGCTCTCCGGCGGCGAGCGCCAGCGGATCAGCATCGCGCGGGCCATCCTCAACAACCCGCGGATCCTCATCCTCGACGAGGCCACCAGTTCCGTCGATACCGAGACCGAGAAGCTTATCCAGCAGGCGCTCGACCGGCTCGTCGCCAACCGCACGACCATCGCCATCGCCCACCGGCTTTCAACACTGCGCAAGGCCGACCGGCTGGTCATCCTCGAGAAGGGCAAGGTCATCGAGCAGGGCCCGCACGACGAGCTCGCGGCCAAGGAAGACGGCCTCTACGCCAAGTTGCTCCGCATGCAGACCGAGATGCAGTCGGCCGTCGCCCTCGGCGAGTGACGGTCGCCGGATTTGCCGCAGCATCCGGACCGTGGAGGCATTGAAGCGTTCGGCGGCCGCCATGCGTTCCCAACGTTCGGAATCGCACGTCGCGGCAACACGCCCCGAACGGCCCACCGAACCGGCAAGCGCCGCGGGAGGACTTCGATTGCTCTAGAACGCCCCCCACTTCTGGTCGCCGGGAATGTACCAAGTCGGACAGACGAAGCGGAAGAACCGCGCGAACCTCCGGGCCTTCTGGAGCCGCTCCTGGCTTTCCTCAGCCATCTCGCTGAGTTGCGCTCCGGCGTTCGCGTCCAGCCATTTCTCCGTGGCCTGCTCGCGATCCTGGGCCGATTCGAACTGTTCGCGGACGCGGTTGAGTTCCCCGTGATCCAGCCAGAAACCCGCGCAGCCGGGGCACTCGTCCACTTCCACCTCCTTCCGCACGCCGAAGAAGTGACGCATCATCACTACGTCGTCGCACTTGGGGCACTTGCGCCGCTTCGAGGCATCCACCCGCACGGACGGATCGCGCGGCACATCGAGCAGTTCCGGGGCGGCCGTTTCCGGCCGGTCGTCCACCTTCTGCAGCTCAAACCGGTCGAACCACACGCCCCCGCACCCTCCCTTGCAGACGTCCACGGTAAGCTCCCCCGCCGCCATTTCGGTCAGTTCCCTGCCACAGGCCGGGCAATTCATCTGGTTCGCTCCTTCCCCGGGGCCGTCGCCCCGAACGCGTGCGGCGGATTGTACCGGCCGGCCGCAACGAGGGCAAGCCAATGCCCGTCCGCGAGGCAAGACCGGCTGCCCTGCCGGATTCGCAGTTGACTTGCCGGCCGCTTGTCGGCAAAACGTGTGCCCCTGTGCCCAACGAGCAGAGGACTCCTATGCGACTGATCGACATGGCGCGGCAGAGCGACCGACGGCTGGTGATTCCGCTGGCGGGCTTTCCCGGCTGCGAGTTGACCCAATCCACCATCCGGCAGATCGAGTTCAACGCCGAGCTTCAGGCGCGGACGCTGTACAAGCTCGCCGAGCGCACGCTGCCCGACGGCGTGTTCATCATGATGGACCTGTCCGTCGAGGCCGGGGCGCTCGGTCTGCCCGTGCGCTTCCCGCTGCGCGAGTCGGCCACCGTGGAGTGGCACCCCGTCAAGGAGGTGGCCGACCTCGACCAGTACAAGGTGATCGACCCGCTCTATGACGGGCGCGTGTGGGTGTTCCTCGAGACCGTCCGATTGCTCTCGAAGAAGCTCGACATCCCCGTGGGCGCCTACGTCAGCGGGCCGTTCACGCTCGCGGGGCTCATGATCGGGGCTAACAACATCGCGCTGGCCACACTCGACTCGCCCAACGTCGTCCACGCCACGGTGAACTTCTGCGAGCGCGTGATCAGCGACTACGCCAAGGCGCTGAGCGCCGCCGGCGCGGACATGATCTGCATTCTCGACCCCACGGCCGTCATCCTCTCGCCGGCGGCGTACGAGGAGTTCGCCGGCCGCAGCACCGCGAACATCGTGCGTCGGCTGGACACGCGGACGATCCTGCACGTGTGCGGAAACAGCACGCACCTGATCGAGAAGATGTGCGACACGGGCGTGGGGGGGCTGAGTCTCGGTTCGATGGTGCCGATGGCGGAGGTCGCCTCTCGTGTGCCGCCGGAGGTCGTCATGCTGGGGAACATCAACCCGGTGACGACGATGCTTCAGGGCACGCAGGAGGACGTGCGTCGCGAGACGACCGCGCTGCTCGACGCGATGGCCGACCGCGGTAACTTCATCGTCTCGACCGGCTGCGACCTGGCGCCGGGCACGCCGCTGGAGAACATCCGCGAGCTGTGCGATACGGTGAAGGCCTACGATGGAGAGCACGGCCGGGCAGCGGACCCGGATTCCCGATGATTCAGGAGAGATAGATGGAAGATTTCAAGCAAACGGCGAAGGAAAGCAAGCAGCTGTCCGGCGTGATCGCGAAGGAGTATCCCGACTTCTTCAAGGGGGTGGGGGCCTTCCACGACGCGTGCATGTCGAGCGACGCCCTCGACGGCAAGACCAGGGAGCTGATCGCGGTCGCCCTGTCCGTCGGCAAGCAGTGCAGCGCTTGCATCGTCGCCCACGTGGTCGCCGCCCTCAAAGCCGGGGCGACCAAGGACGAGATCATGGGGGCAACCTTCGTCGCCGTGCTGATGGGCGGTGGGCCGGCGTTCATGTACGCCAAGGAAGTCCGCAAGGCCCTCGACGATTTCGGTGCGGCGTAGCCTCGGGCCGGCCGCCCGCGTACAATTCGGCAGCCGCGGCGGAAGCGGAGCGAATTGCACGAATTCCTTGCTCCCGCGCCGCCCGCGCGCGAGGATTCTCGTCATGACCAATCCCGCCAAGTGGCTGCGCGTCGTGATGATCGTGGAAGGCCTGCTGATGGCCCTGGCCATCGTGCCGGCCGTCATGCCGCTGTCGTGGATCGAGGCCACGCACCGGTTCCTCGGCATGGGCCGCTTCCCGAACGGGTTCCTGCCGGAGTATCTCGCCCGCATGACCTCGGCGATGTACGCGATGATGGGCGCGATCCTGCTGTTTCTGGCATGGGACGTTCGCCGCTTCGCCCCGGTGATCAAGTTCGCGTACTTCATCCAGATCCCGGTCGCAATCGCGGTGATGGCCGTCCTGGCGAGCCGGCACGTGAACATCATTTACTACTGGCTCGCCGTCATCGACGCCGTCTTCGCCGTCGCCTTCGCCGTGTTCGCCCTCATCCTGCTGGCCAAGATCACCCGCCTCCGGGCAGAGGGCCTCCCCGCCGACTCAAGCCAGTCGTCCCTCGCGTCCGAAGAATAGAACGAACGCGCTTGATGAAAGGGACGGAAGTGAGCTTGAGACCTGCCTGGCTCACCATCGTGAGCTGCGCCGTGCTGCTCGGCGGCTGCAACCCCGAACAGAAGGCCATCACCATCGATCTGCCGCCCTCGCCGGTAGAGCGGCGCCCGGCGCCGGTCGCCACGGCCGTGCCGGTGCCCCTGCCGCCCGTCGTGCGGTCCGCGCCGGAGCCCACGCCCGTCGGCCGCTCGGTCCGTAACCGCGCGATCCGCTGCACGGTCCACGGCGACGACGGCGAGACCGTCCTCATTCTCGGCGGCATCCACGGCAACGAGCCCGCCAGCGCAACGCTCGCCCGCGAACTGTCCCGCCGCCTGACCCGGCAGCCAGGGCTGCGAAGCGGCCGGCGCGTGGTGATCGCGCCGGCCGTCAACCCCGACGGGCTGGCCGCCAACACCCGCTACAACGCCCGCGGCGTGGATCTCAATCGCAATTTCGAAACGTCGAACTGGAACGGGGCCCGGCCGCACGGGCCGAGGCCGCTGTCGGAACCCGAGTCGCGGTACATCACGGGGCTCGTCCGCCGCTACCGGCCGGCGCGGATCGTGTCGATCCACCAGCCGCTGACGTGCGTGGACTACGACGGCCCGGGGCGGGAGCTGGCGGAGGCGATGTCGCGGGCGTGCGACCTGCCCGTCCGGAAGCTCGGCTGCCGGGCGGGGTCGCTGGGCTCGTACACAGGCGAAGACCTGGGCATCCCGACCATCACGCTGGAGCTGCCCGCGCGCGCGACGCACGTGAGCGCGGACACGCTGTGGGAGGAGTACGGCCGAGCGATGCTGGCGGCGGTCCGCTTCAGCCCCGGTCACGCCGCTAAGTAGGCCGACGACGGCGGATCAGCAAGACGCTGCCGCCGAGCAGCAAGATGGCGACGGCCGCCGGCTCGGGCACCAGCGTCACGCGGAACTCGCCGGCCTGCGGGTCGAACACCAGAGCGTCGAAGTAACGGGCGGAGGGATCGAGCACAGCGGCGATGATGTTCGCCGGGTCGGCGGCGGCCACGGCCGGGTCGAACGTAATGGCCGGCACCCACATGTTCATGCCGGAGACGCCCTCCAGGCCGGCAACATCAAGGATGAGGATCTCCACGTCCCGCCAAACGACCTCGTCGTCGCTGCCCTTGATCTGGATGCGGATCTCATCGACGGTGACTTGCGGGGCCTCGATTTCCTCCTCGCCGAAGCCGGCAAGCGGCAGGACAATGCCGCCGGCCGCCTTGTGCTGTGCGATGAACTCGTCCAGGCTCACTCCGTCGGGGATAATGCCGAGGCCACGAGCCTGCTCCACGCCGATGAACGTGTTGCTGGCCCCGGTATCGAGCAGCCATTCCTGCTCCGTCAGCTCCAGCGTCCCCCCGCCGTTGGTGTAGGCGATCGAGACGTTCTGGAGCAGCGGGTTGTCGCCGGCCGTGGGCAGGACCTCGCCGGCGGGCGGCGGGTCGGGAACGAACGACTGCATTCGCACTTCAAAGGCGATGTCCGTCGCGGGGATGTCCGCATGCCCCGGCGGGAGGATATGCGTGAGCATCGAGGGGTCCACAAGGCTCGGATCCCCCTCGCCGAGCGACGTGCCCTGCAGCAGCGCGAGGAAGCCGTCCAGGGGCTTCGGATCGATCACCGTCACGGACGAGCCGATCACGGATGTGCCGAGGATGTTGATCGGGTCTGACAAGTCGAGAACGAGATCATCGCCGCCCAGGGGATTGGGGAACGTGTACAGGAACACTTCGCCGGGCCCGGCCTCGCGGCGGACCATCAGGTTGTGCTCGCCGAAGCCGACGAATTCCCCGGCGTAGGTGGCGTAGTTCGTCGAGTCCACCGTGCGCGCGGTGCCGTTGCGGACCTTCAGCCCCAGCAGCTTGGTGACATCGACCGTCTCCGTGCCGCCGACGCCGATCTCGGTGAACTCGCCGATGAACTCGCCGGGCGGGGCGCCGTCGAGGCCCAGCGAGAGGATTTCGCCCCAGAACGACGTTCCCGAATACCCCTCGGCGTTGAGGTGGCTGATCAGCGACGCGGACGCCCCGGTATCGACGAAGCAGTTGAGGACGACCACACTGCCCCCGTCGTCGATGACCGTGCCGTCGTCGAGGACGACGGCCTGTACGCGCGGGTGCTCGAGGGCCGACGCACGGACGGTCTCGCCGGGCGCGTTGAGGACGATGTCGGCCGCAAGCGTCGGACCAGCCAGGAGGACGAGAACAAGAGCAAACGCTGCGAAGCGTGAGCCGAGCCGCTTCATGAGACTGCTCCGAGCTAGAGGATCCTCGCGTGCCTGCCCGTCGGGCAGGTCTCTAAGCACCCCCTATTGTGCCACGGAATCCCGATTGACGCCAGCAAAAACCGTTGGCACAGAGGGTCTTGCCCCGCCGCGCGGGGCCGGGCTACGATGCCCGCCGTCCAGACAAGGAGCCCCCCATGAAGGACTTTGACGCGCTGTACGGAACGGTCCGGGCCGAGCCGGTCCGCAAGGTCGCCGTCGCCGTCGCCCAGGATGAGGCCGTCTTGAAGGCCGCCTGCCAGGCCCGCGCCGACAGCGTCGCCGAGAGTCTCCTCGTCGGCGACGAGAGCCAAATCCGCCGCCTCGCTGATGAGAACGACCTGTCGCTCGACACGTTCGAGGTCATCGACGAGCGAGAGCCGCTCCGTGCCGTCGCCACGGCCGTCGGGCTGGTTGCCGACGGCGAGGCCGATATCCTCATGAAGGGCTACATCCACACCGACGACTTCCTGCGCCGCGTGCTCAGCCGGGAGCATGGACTGCGGACGGGATCGATCCTCAGCCACGTGTTCGTCGCGGAGGTCCCGGCGATGGACAAGCTCGTGTTCATCACCGACGGGGCGATGAACATCGCGCCGGATCTCGAGCAGAAGGCGGCCATTCTGCTGAACGCCGTGTACCTCGCGCGGCTGTTCGGCATCGACGAGCCGAAGGTGGCGGTCCTGGCGGCCGTCGAGCTGGTCAACCCGAACATGCCCGCAACCATGGACGCGGCGGCGCTGGCGTCAATGGCGGCGCGGGGACAATTCGACCCGCACTGCACCGTGGATGGCCCGTTCGCGCTGGACAACGCGATCGATCCGCGGGCGGCGGCCCACAAGAAAATCGGCGGGCCTGTCGCCGGGCGAGCCGACATCCTGCTGGTGCCGACCATCGAGGCGGGGAACCTGCTCTCAAAATCGCTGGTCTATTTCGCCGGGCGGCGGCAGGTGGGGCTGCTCGTCGGCGCGAAGGCGCCGGTCGTCTTGACCAGTCGGGCGGACACGATGGAGTGCAAGCTGCTGTCCATCGCGGCGGCCGTCCTCATGGTCAACCGGAAGCGCCACCTGCGCCTCAAGGTCGGCAAGGTGCACTTCTAGCAGGCTCGAGGGTCACTCCTCAAGGCGCAGCGTGCCGGCCGTGGCGTGGAACGTGGCCGCGTACCGGTCATAGCTTTCCTCCGTGGCAACGAACGTCACGACCAGCCCGGTCGCCTTGTGAAGGAAGAAGTACGCCTGCGCCTTGAGGCCCTTCCCGTCCTCCGTGTACGTGTACACCGCCTTGACGCCGCCGGCGTCGTTGATCTCGACGTCCTCGCGCGAGAGTTCCCGGAAGTCGTCCAGCTCATCGCTCAACCGGCTCAGGTTCACGCCCGCGTACTCGGCCGTGTGCGAGCGGCCCGGCGGCGGGACATACCGGACCTCGAAGTACTCGCGGAAGTCGTCGGCCCCGCCCTCGGCCGGGCTGACGTAGCGGGCGCTGGCGTCGCACTCCTCATCCTTCTGCCAGTCCGCCGGGGGATCGATGCTATAGGGCGCGAGCCCGCAGCCGCCCTTGTCACAGCCGAGCAGAGCCGCGAGAATCAGCATCCCCCAGAAAGCCGCGAATCGCCTGGCGATCATGACAGGTCTCCTTATTCGCCCGCGACGTGCGCCCCGCAGCATACCTTTGCCACGGTGGAAATGCACGCCCGCCGAGTCCTCTGTAACCTCCGCCTCGCCCATCGCGTAGAAGCCGATGGACGCACAAACCCCAGGAACGTGACAATAATGAGAAGGAGCCAAACCATGAAGACCCCCGCAGCAGTCGCCACTGCCCTCCTCCTGGCCGTCACAGGCGTCCTGCCCGCCGGGCCCCCGCAGGAGAAGCAGGTCTCCGCCGAGGCCCGATGGGTCGCCCACATGGATGTCGAGGCCTTCGTGACCAGCGGATTCGGCAAGTTCATGCTGGACCGCATGTCGGAGAAGCCCGAGGCGGTCGAGGGCATGGACGAGTTCATCGAGACGTTCAACATGGATCTGACGCAGGATCTGTTCAGCGTGACGCTGTACGGGACGGAGTACGCCCCCACGGCCGCCGTGGTGATCCTTCGCGGGCGGGTGGATCACGACCGGCTGCTGGAGCTTCTGGGCGCCAACGAGGCGCACGAGACGCTGGAGTACGGCGATCACACGATCCACACCTGGCTCCAGGCGCCGGAAGGCGAAGAGGACGACGGCGTCCGCCACGGCGCGTTCCACGGTGACGAACTCGTCGTGATCTCGCGGACGGCGGATGTGCTCAAGCACGCCCTCGACGTGCTCGACGGCGAGGCCGGCAGCCTTGCCGGCGCGTCGGACAGCTTCCTGCCCCGCTTTTCGGAGGGCGCGTTCCTCACGGTCGCGGGGACGGACTTCGCCGTGCCCGAAGACGCCAAACCCAAGGCGGCCGTCCTGCTCAAGAAGGTCTCCGGGATGTGGATGGAACTGGGCGAGGCGCGCGACGCGATGTTCCTCCGCGGCGGCGTGACGGCCGTCAGCGCGAGGGACGGGCAGCAGCTTCGCGACATCCTCGCGGGGCTGGTGGCCCTGGCCCGCCTGGGGCAGGAGAACGCCACGGAGATGGGCAAGGAGCTGGGGCCGTGGGCGCCGCTGCTGAAGGGCACGCGGGTGAGCGGGCGCGGGGCCTCGGTGGAGCTCGAGGTCACGGCCACGCTGGACGAAGTGCTGGACATGATGGTTCAACTCGCGGAACAGAAGGAAGCGGCCGCCGCGATGGAAAACGGTGAGTGAGACAACGACATCGACGGGCCTGGGCGCGTTGAGCGCGGAAGAGCTTGCCCGCCGGGCGCGGGCGGGCTCTTCTGACGCGTTCGGCGCACTGGTGGACCGATATGCCCCGCGCGTGCTCCGCTACCTGCGGCAGCGTGTCCGCGGCGACCACGACGCCGAGGATCTGCGGCAGGAAACGTTCGTGCGGGTGTACGAGAACCTGCACCGCTACGACCCGTCGCGCCCGTTCTCGCCGTGGCTGTTCACCATCGCGTCGCGCCTGGCGGTCAGCCACCTGCGGTCGGAGCGACCGAGCGCCGGGCACGAGGCGCTGGCGTTCGTGCCGAGCGGCGCCCGACCGGACGAGATCGCCATCAAGCGCGAACGCGACCGGGCGGTCTGGCCGCTGGCGGCGCGGGTACTGTCGGACCGACAGCACCGGGCGATCCGCCTGCGATACGCCGAGGACCTGCCCATCAAGCAGATCGCGGAGCGAATGGGACTGACGAGAACGCACGTAAAGGTACTGCTGCACCGGGCGCGGAAGCGCCTGCTGGCGGCCGGGCTGGGCAAAAACCCCGCCGCGAACGACTGAGGTGCCACTATGAACTGCTGGATCTGCCAGTGGAGAATCTCCTCCGCCCTCGACGGCGGCAAGCCGCTGGGGCGCTGGACGCGCGGACATATCGAGCGCTGCGACACCTGCCGGCGCTTCTGGGAGAACAGCGTGCGGCTGGAGCAGCAATTGCGGACCGAATCGCCCGTCCCGGCGGCGCCCGGGGGAGCCGTCGGGCGGGTGATCTATCTCCGTCCGGCGTTCTGGCTGGCCGCGGCCGCGGGAATCGGCGTGATCGCCCTGATCCTCGCGCTGCTGTTCTCCGGCCCGAAGCCGTCCGAGCCGCCGAGCATCGCCGAATCGCCGCCGCAGACGCCGCCGGGCGCCCCGGCCGTCGCCGAACGACCCCGGGGCGAGCCGCTGACGGCGCTCGCCGCCCGCCCGGATCGGCTGCTGATGTCCCTGCCGGAGCCCGGCACGGCCGCTTTAGCGCGGCAGCTCGACGACCTCGCCAGCGACGCCCGCGCAGCGGCCGGCGCGATGCTCGCGTACCTGCCGAACCTTTCGCGCACCGCCAGGCAGGCCGCCACACGCCGCTCGCCCGACGGATAGGCCGCCTCGTAGCGCCACGGTCCTGGGAATCGTGTCTCGCACAGGCTGCAAGCCCCGGCGCCTCGGGATGGCACTCCACAGGGGCATCCTGGCACCTTGACGCCGCTCGCGTTCTTCGTGATCCTTGTATCCGATGAAGCTCGCCACGTGGAACGTCAACTCGGTGCGGGCGCGGCTGGAACGGCTTCTCGCCTGGCTCGACCGGCACCAGCCCGACGTGCTGTGCCTCCAGGAACTCAAGTGCACGGATGACGCGTTCCCCGCCGAGCCGCTGCGCGAGGCGGGCTACCACGCGGCCGTGCACGGACAGAAGACGTACAACGGCGTCGCCATTCTCGCGCGGCGCGATCCCGCCGACGTGCGGCGGGGCTTCCCCGGCGACCCGGACGAAGCGCAGGCCCGGCTGATCTCGGCCGAGGTCGCCGGCGTCCGCGTGTTTAGCGCTTACGTCCCCAACGGCCGCGAGGTCGGCTCGCCGAGTTGGGAGTACAAGCTCGAATGGCTCGCCGCGCTGCGGGCACACTTGGCAGACGCATGTGACGCGAACCGGCCGCTCGCGATGTGCGGCGACCTCAACGTCGCCGTCGACGATCGCGACGTGGCCCGCCCGGACGCGTGGGCGGACAGTGTGCTGTGCCACGAGGCCGCCCGGCGGGCGCTGGCAGGCCTGCGCGAGGTCGGCCTGATCGATATCTTCCGCAAACACCATCCCGAGGGCGGCATCTACTCGTGGTGGGACTACCGGCAGTTGGGCTTCCCGCGGAACGACGGCCTGCGGCTGGACCACCTGTACGCCACGCCTGCGCTGGCCGACCGCTCCACCGCGGCCGACGTGGACCGCGACGAACGCAAGGGCAACAAGCCCTCCGACCACGCCCCCGTCGTCGCCGTCTTCGGCGACTGAGCGGACCGAACCGCAACACATCGGCCGGCGGCGCGTTAGAGTGGGAGAGGCGGGCAATGCCCCGCGAAAGGACGAAGCCATGTTCCAGCGGTACACGAACACCCTCCTGGCAGCGATGCTCCTGGCGGGCCTGGCGGGCCCCAGCCTCGCGGCCGGGCCGCCCAAGCCGGATGATCTCGGCAAGTACCCGACGTTCAAGGACGGCCGCTACACCCTCGCCGTCATGGAGTTCGAAGCGACGACGAAGAAGGACCTCGCCCCCAAGGGCGAGGTGCAGTACGAACTCGAACTCGCCGGGCGAATCCTCGTGTCCGATCGCGACGATGTTGTCGCCGTCACCAGGCAACTCCACGTCGTCCGCGTCGATGACATGCGGAGCGAGGACATCCTGCTGCGCGACAAGCGCCGCCGCCGGTCGCCCAACGAGTACGAATCCGGCACGTTCGGCCCCGTCGAAGAAGGCTCCGCGGAGGTCGAAACCGACGAACTCAAACTCGTCCGCAACGCCTACCGCATCCAGTCGGTCACCGTCGAGGCCGAGGCCGTCATCGCCAAAGACCGCGACGGCAAACGCCTGCCCGCCGTCCTCATGCAGGAGCCGGTTGAGTGCCTCTCCGGCATGACCGTCCGCATCACGTCGCTCCGCCTGGACAAGGACGGCGAGTTGACGGTAATGGCGCACTGCACGCGGCCGTCGGCGGGCCCCAAGGGCCCGTTCATCGAGCGCGTCAGCGCGCTGGCCGACGACGGCACCATCCTCGGCGAGGCGCGATGGTCCAAGGGCGACATGTTCGACAGGGCGGAGACGCTGACCGCCAGACTCGAACTCACGCCCGGCCAGCCGCACAAGTACATCCGCTTCACCGCCGTCACGCGGTACGAAGTCGAACGCCTCACCTTCGACATCAAGGGCCTCTTCCAGGACTGACCTCACGCCAGGCCGAGGATCTTCCGGTTCGTCTCCGTGTCGGCCTCGCCGCCGGCGAAGTCGTCGAACGCCACCTCGCACGCCTCGATAATGTGCCGCTCGATGAACGGCGCGCCCTCGGCCGCGCCCTGCTCCGGCGCCTTCACGCAGCACTCCCACTCCAGCACCGCCCAGCCGCGGTAGCCCGCCTCGGTGATCAGCGTGAACACGCGCGTGAAATCCACCTGCCCGTCGCCGAGGCTGCGGAACCGCCCCGCCCGCCCGGCCCAGCCCTGGTACCCGCCGTACACGCCCACCCGACCGTCCGGGCGAAACTCCGCGTCCTTCACGTGGAACGCCTTGATCCGCGGGCCGTACCGCTTGATGAAGTCGAGGTAGTCGAGCTGCTGAAGCACGAAGTGACTCGGGTCGTAGTTGATACACGCGGCCGGCGAGTCGCCCACGTGCTCCAGGAACATCTCGTACGTCGCCCCGTCGTACACGTCCGAGCCGGGGTGCAGCTCGTAGGTGAACGCCACGCCGTTGTCGGCCGCGAAGTCCAGCACCGGCTTCCAGCGCTTCGACAGCTCCTTGAACGATTCCTCCACCAGCCCGGCCGGGCGCTGCGGCCACGGGTAGATCATGTGCCACGCGAACCCGCCCGACATCACGGGGATGTTGTCGGTGCCCAGGTGCACGGAGGCTTGGACGGCTTTCTTCAGCTCCGCAGCCGCCCACTCAGCGCGCTGCGCGTCGTTCATGCCGTCGGGGTAGAACCCCGCGAACGCCACCTCGTACGCCGGGTGAATGCCCATCACCTGCCCCTGCAGGTGCATCGCGACCTCCGTCGGCTCGAGGCCGAGGCTCTTGAGCGTCCCGCGCAGGTCCTCGCAGTAGGCCTTGCTGCCGGCCGCCTTGTCCAGGTCGATCACCCGCGCGTCCCAGCCCGGAATCTGCACACCCTTGTAGCCCAGCGACGCCACCCACTTGCCGATGTTCTCCAGATTGTTGTACGGTTCCTCGTCCCGGAGGAACTGCGCCAAGAAGATCGCCGGACCCTTGATCGCGGACATCGTCTGCTCCTTACCTTGTCTGCTCGTTCGCCTTCTCGTCAGGGCCCGCCCTTGCCGGGCGGGCCGCAGGTTCCCACGTCTCGGCCGCGGCGGGCATCAGGCACGCGACGGCCCCAGCAACCGCAAGAACATACGCTCGGCCGGGCTGGGCGTCCGCCCGCGCCGCCGCAGCACGCCCAGCGGTCGCTGCCAGCGTCCCCTATCGCGAAAGCGGGCGTAGGACAGCAGCCCGGCCTCGACCTCGTTGAGAATGTCATCCCGGGGCAGGATGCTGATGCCGACGTTGACCTCGACGGCGCGTTTGAGCGTCTCGATGTTGTCGAACGCCATGGCCACATCCACCGACGTGCGCCATCGCTCCAGTAGCCGGTCGATGTGCCGCCGCGTGGGGATGTTCTCCTCGAACGCGATGAACCTCTCGCCCGCGAGGTCCTCGGGCTTCACCTGCCGTCGCCGCGACAGCCGATGCTCCGGCGAGCAGACGGCCACCAGCTCCTCGCTCGCCAGCGGGATGATCTCGATGCTGCGGTGCTTCTCCGGACACGCCACCACACCCAGCGACATCTCGCCGTTCAGGACCGCCGCGTAGATCCGATTCCACCGGGTGTACTCTACGTGCAGGTTCACCTCCGGGTGCGCCTGCAGGAACTTCCGCACGTACGGCGCCAGCAGGTAGAAGCCGACTGAGTAGATCGTGCCCACCCGCAGCACGCCACGGACGGCCTCCGCGGCCGAGCGCACCTCGCCCAGCAACTGCTCGTACCGGTGCAGAATCTCCGTCGCCCCCGCGTAGAACGCCTTGCCCGCCTCGGTCGGCACGACCAGCCCGCCGCCGCGGCTGATGAGCTGCACGCCGAGGTCGCGCTCCAGCTTGGCGAGCTGCTGCGAGACGGCCGACTGCGAGATGTAGTTCTCCTCAGCCGCCTTCGAGAAGCTGCCCGTATCGACCAGGGCGCAGTAGGTTTTGAGGACGTCGGTGTTCATGCGCCTTTGGCATATCATGCCAGCCTCGCCCGGCCGTGTCGAGAGGCGGCCTTGCTTAGCAGGGATACAGGGGATGCACGGGATACGGACTTGAGCAGGGAGGAATCCCGGGCGCGCGGTGGCAGACCGGTGTCGGGACTGGTGAATCCGAAACCTGTCCTCCGTGGCCTTTGCGGGGGAAGGTCCGCAATCCGGAACGCCGCTACCGCGGCGGCGGGGCGTGTTCCAGGCTGCCGGCGCCGACAAGCGTCAGCGGGACATAGTCCTTCTTCTGCAACTCCAGCCGCGCGAGCGCCGCCAGGATCTCCTCCAGGCGTTCCCGCAGCAGCAGTTCCTCCTGCTGTGCGGCCCCCCGGCCGTGGAGGGCGCTCCGCATCGCCGCCTCGCGCTGTGTCCGCGCCGACGCCAGCGTCATCACGGCCTCATTCAGCCGCTGCCGAGTCTCGTCGAGCTCGCTACGGACCTTCGCGACGGCCGCGCGGGCCGACTCTAGCTCCTGCTGCCGCGAGCCCTTCAATGCCGCAATCGCGGGCGGGACGAGTTGCCGCCGCCGCCGCTCGATCTCGGCCTCGACGGCCGGGATGCGAAGCTCCAGGCTCCGCGCCGTCGAACTCGTGGGCCCGGTCTCCTTGCGGACCTGCTCGAGCTCGATCCGCGTGTTGCTCAGCGACGTCCGCAGCCGCTGGAGGGCGTCGTCGGCCTCGACGCGCAGGACGACCTCGGGCAGCGCCTCGAGGTTCTCCGGCGTGAGGTCGCGGACGGGCTCCCAGGCGGACTGCGCCCGCCCCTGCGCCAACTCCGCCTCCGCCAGCGCGACCTCCAGCCGCTGCCGACGCGACGAAAGGGCCGCCACCTGCTGATCGAGCCCCGCGACGGTCCCCGCCTCGGCGCCGCCCGGCGGCTCCAGCTCGCCGGAGGCGATCTTGGCCGCCTCTGACAGTCGGGCCTCGATCTGCTGGGCCTCTTCGGTCAGCCGCGCGAGGTCGGCGTCGAGCGCCGCCGCGATCCGCTGGTTCTCATACTCGACGACCGCCTGCGCGACGGCGCGGGCGATCTTCACCGCCTCGTCGTACCTTTCACAGCCGCGGACCTCGAACGAAAGCAGCGACGTATGAGGCGGGACCTCGGCGGACACGTGGGCGATGAGCCCCGCCTCAATCCCCTCGCGCACCTCTGCCGGCAGGTCGGCGAGGTCGGGGTTCTGGAGCACGGCGCGGTGGATGTCGGGCAGGGCCAGCGCCCGGGCGGCGCACTCGCGGGCGAGCACCTCGCCCGAGGCACCGGTCCGCACGACGGCCGGCGGCTGAACGGCAACCAGCGCCCGCGCCTGCGGCGGGTTCGACGACAGATGCGCCGCGCGGCGGACGACGGACGGGAAGAACAGGATGAGCACGAGCAAGCCGACGACAACGAAGCCGAGGAAGACCCCCAGGGCGGCGGCCGCCTTCCAGAACGGAGATACCGGCTCGCGGGGGGCAAACAAGCGATTGCTCATGACCGTCTCCTTCTCGCTCGGGTTCCGGCGTCGATGGTTTGCGGTGCATCCGGCCGTAGCGTCCGCAACGGGAAAGCCGCTAGGTCCGCGCGAGCCGCGGGGCACGTCGGCCGGCGCGTTGGGTGCGCTGGGTATGCGATGCGAAGATGGTACCCCGCCGCCCCCGCGGCCGCAAGCGCTTTGCCCCCGCGGAGCTTGCGCTACAGCGAGGGCAGCGCGTCGATGATCTGCTCCATCGTGGTCAGACCCGCGACGGCGGACAGCTTGCCCGCCAACTCCAGCGTCAGCATGCCCGTCTCCTCGGCCGCCTGGTCGATCTCCCCGGCACCGGCGCGGGACAGGATCATCTCGCGGATGCGCTCGTTGGAGACGAACAACTCGAACAGGGCGGTGCGTCCTCGGTAGCCGGTATTGCGGCACTGGTCGCAGCCGGTTCCCTGCCACAACTGCGGTTCGGCGCCCTCAGGCAAGCGGCGGAGCACGGCGTCCTCCAGCACGATGTCGGCGGTCTCCGGCAGGGGAGTCTTGCAGTTGTCGCAGACGCGCTTGACCAGTACCTGCGCGAGGACGCACCGCAGGGCCGACGAGAGGAAATACGGGTGCACGCCGAGGCTCAGCAGCGTTTCGACGGCCCGGCTGGCGCGGGTGGCGTGCGTGGTCGCCAGGACGAGGTGCCCCGTGTTGGCGGCGCGGACGGCCGTGACCGCCGTCTCCACGTCGCGTATCTCGCCGACCATGATGACGTCGGGATCCTGCCGCAGGATGGCGGTGAGCATCGTGGCAAAGGTCACGCCGATTCGCGGATTCGCCTGGGTCTGGGCGACGGTGGGGATGTCGTATTCGACAGGGTCCTCGATGGTGATGATCTTCTGGGGGAACGCGATCATCTCGCGGAGCATGGCGTAGAGCGTGGTGGTTTTGCCGCCGCCGCTAGGGCCGGCGACCAGGATGAGCCCCGTGGGGCGGGACATCATGTCGCGCAGCGTGTCGAGCTGCTCCGCGAGCAGCCCCAGCTCGGCCAAATGAATCAGCCGCACCGTGCTGTCGAAGAGCCGCACGACAATGTCCTGCCCGTGGATGCCGGGCACGGCGCTGATCCGCAGATCGACCGTACGGTCGCCTGCCGGCAGCTTCATCCGCCCCTCGGTCGGGCGGCGATGCTCGCTCAGGTCCATGCCCGACACGCTCTTGACGTGCCCGATCAGCCGCCGCCCGAACTCGTGCGAGAAGCTCCCCTGCCGGCGCAGGTCGCCGTCCAGGCGGAAGCTCAGCTCGTAGCCGTCGCGCTGGGCGCAGGCGTGGACGTCGCTGACACGGTTCGTGACGGCCGTGCCGATGACCGCCTCCCACACCAGCGCGGGGTTGCTGTCGTCGTGGATCACTTCCTCGGCGTCGAACAGCGGCTTGACGGGGGCATCATCCATGGGCGTCGTCCGAATCGGCGCAGGTCTGGTCGAGGACGGTGCGGGCCTCATCGAGGCTTCCGGCAACGGGGACCAGGGCGCCGAGGTTCACGGTGTCGAGCAAACGGGAGATCGTCGCGTTGGGGCGGGCGACGGCGACTTTCGCGCCGCGGTCGTTGGCGTACTTGCGAAGCGAGAACAGCGCCCCCAGCCCGGCCGAGTTGATATAGGTAACGTTCTGGAGATCAATAATGACTCTCGAGAGCGGTCGGTCCGCCGCCGCGTCCTGCAGGCGGGAGACCAAGTCCAGGCGCTCGTTCCATTCCATTCGTGACGGGCAGTAGATGATGTACCGCCCCTCGCCATCCGGCTTTACCGAGAGTTCCATTCGCGTTCCCTTGCTGTGGTTGCGGAGACAGGGTACGACCGTCGCGCCGACAATGCAACCGCGGGGCGGCGGTCGCCGGGAAAGCCTACGGGGTGAGTTCGGCGCCCTCGTCCAGTTCGCGCCGGGTTTCTTGCCAGCCGGCCGGTCGGTCGAACCGGAACACCGAGGGTTTGACGTCCTCGTTCGTCCGCAACTCGTCGAAGGTGATCATCGTCACGCTCTTGTTGGGCGCGGTGGAGATGATCCGCAGCGGCAGGCGCGTCTCGAAGTCCACCCACAGTTCGATCCGCCGGACGTTCAGGCGCTCGGCATACTCCTTGCGCGGCAGCAGGCGGACATAGTCGGTGTTCTCCGGCTCGTCGCCGTCGGCCGGGCGGGTCGCAGCGTGGAAGTAGCGGAGTACGTCCTCGGCTTTCTGCCCGAACGGCAGCGGGAACGGTCCCTCGCCGAGCCGCAGCGGACGCCGGACCTGCTTCGGGTCGATCGCGTACCGCGCGAGCTGTTTGATGCGGTGACGCGCGATGCTGAACGTCTCGCCGTCGAAGACGTAGTCGAGCTGCTCGGCGATGGGCTTGTTGCGGTCGAGCCGCAGTGTGCTGAAGTGGATGCGGAACTTCGGCGGCGTCTCGCCCCCGCCCTTGCGATACGCCACCCAGCCGGTGCGGGTCTCGGTTTCGCCCAGGGCACGGTTGACCACCTTGTAGGTCAGGTCGGCCCGGAGGGCCGTGTGCTTCTCGCCCGCGGCCTCCAGATCGCGGAGCACACGGGCGGCCGACCGGTCGGCCGGTGCGGTGGCGGTCGCCGGGGCCGTCGCGACCGGTCCGGCCGGGCGCGTGGACGGCGGCGCCGCCGGGACCCGAGTCCCGGCAACACAAACAGTAACGCACGCGGTCGCGGCGAACTTCAGGGCACGCCGGCTCATACGGCATTCTCCTTGCGTCCTCATCGCGCCCGCAGCGAGCGGGCCAGCGCCGGCAGGGCCCGCGCCGCGCCCAACGCCACCGCCAACGCCAGAAGCACCACGACGGCGATCCATCCGAGGTTCCACCAGAACGTAACGAACGCGATGACGCCGTATCGCACAAACCTGCCCACGAAGTTGGCGGCCGCGAACGGCACACGCGGGTAGCGGTACGTCGTCGCCAGCATCCGGATGATGTCCACGGGGATGGGCAGGACGTTGAATACGACGAGGATGGAAAACGGCGCCCGGGCGAACCAGCGGGCGGCCGCCTGGTAGCCCCGCGTATCGCGAACGCCCGCCACACGCCGGCTCCGCAGCAGCCAAGTGAACAGGTGGTAATCGTTGAGATTCGCGATGGTCGATGCCGCCGCCCCGACGGCCGCGACGACGAGCACCGTGGACCACAACTCGCCGGTGACGGCCGCCTCACGCGTCGCCAGCGCCGCCACGATGGGGCTCGTCGGCAGCGGCAGGAACGTGCAGCACAGCGAGATGTAGATGGCGAACGCGAGGATTTTGACGGCCGGGCCCATCCCCTCGAGCTGATCGCCCAGGGCCGACGCGCTCCACTGCCAGGTCCACGGCACGCCCGCCAGCAGCAGGGCCAGCGGCACGGCCGCCGCCGCCAGCAGCAGGACGTAGAACGCGAACCAGCGCGTCACCGACACGCCATCGGGGGCGAGCCGGTCAATCGGCGTTGTCGAGGAGGACTCCATCGTTCATCCGCACGACGCGGTCGGCCGCCTCGGCGGCCGCGACCGAGTGGGTAATCATCACAATCGTCTGCCCATTCTCCCGGTTCTGTTCTCGCAGCAGGTCGAGCAGGGCCCGCGAGTTCTCCGAATCGAGGTTACCGGTCGGCTCGTCGGCGAGGACGATCGCCGGCCGATGCGCCAGAGCGCGCACGACGGCCACCCGCTGCTGCTCGCCGATGGACAGTTTCGCCGGGCGCCGCCGGGCCGCATGCGTTACACCCATCCGCTCGAACAACTCATCCACGCGCCCGTCCACGGGCAGCCCGCGGACTTTCAGCGAAACGGCCACATTATCATATGCGGAGAGGACATTGAGCAGATTGAACCGCTGGAAAACGAAGCCGATATGCGTCCGCCGCAGGGCGGACCGCCCGGCCTCGCCGCGCGGGGCGTCGCGCCCGTCGACCCGCAGCCGCCCCGCATCCACCGGCAGGATCAGCCCCAGCACGTGCAGCAGCGTCGTCTTGCCGCAGCCGCTGGGGCCCATGACCGCCAGGAACTCACCGCGCCGCACCGACAGGGACAGCCCGCGCAGCACATCGACCCGCGCCGGCCCACGGCCGTACGCCTTCTGCAGCCCCTCGGCCGTCAGGATGTAATCCTCAGCCAACGAGCGGCCTCCCAAGCCCGGGCAGAGGCACAGCAGGGGTGCCACGGCTTGCTTGCCAAGCCGCGGCCTTACGAACCACGGGTTGCAGGCGCCCCGTGGCACCCGCTCGGGGTGTTCTGTTCGTCTTGTTCATTCCAACGTGAGGGCTTCCGACACGTTCACGCGCGTCGCGCGGTAGGCGGGGTAAAGGGCGCTGACGGCGGCGCCGACGACCGCCGCCGCCGCCCCGATCAGGATCCACTCGCCCGTGATCGTCACGGTAATGAGCGGGCGCAGCCTCTCGATGCCCCACGCCGCCGCGAAGGCCAGGCCCACGCCGAGCGCGAGCCCCGCCCCGGTCAGCAGGAGCGACTCGGTCATCACCTGTCGCACGATGAACGCGTTGGACGCCCCGCAGCTTTTCAGGATGGCGATCTCGCGCGTCCGCTGGAGCACCATCGTGTAGAGCGTCACCATGATGAACAGAAACGCGATCCCCAGCGCGAGCGCGTTGACCATATCGACGTAGCGGAACATCACGCCGAAGCGCTGCTCGAGCATGCCGCGATACTGCTGTACGAACAGCACCTCGCGGCGAAGGTTCGCCACCGCGCGGGCCGCCGTCTGGCGATCGACGCCCTCGCGGAGCTTGACGAACATCAGCGTGCTGCGCCGGATGCTGCCCGCCCCGAACAGCAGTTGCGCCGTCCGCCGGGGGATGAACGCGCGCGCCAGCACCCCCTTCGGCGTAATGCCCACCACCGTCCAGTCGTGCCCGGCCGTCCGCACCGTGTCGCCCAGCCCCAGCCCGCTCGCCCCCGCCAGCCGCTCGTCGATGACCATCTCCAGCCCGCCGCGCTCGGCGAGGCCGCGCTCCAGCACGCCGGCTTCCAGCGGAGCGTCGTTTTCGTCGCCCTCCGCCATCATCTCCCGCTCGAGCCACCCGGCGGCCGTGCCGCCCTCGTCGCACCATCGACCGGCCACGAGCGGACGCCCCGCCGTCAGCGGACGCCAGTGCGCCCCATCGCTATCGACGCCGACCACCACGTGATACTGCCTGGCGATTTGCACGCGCCACAGGAACACGGGCACGATCCGCTCGACGATCTGCCCGTGCTCGCCGCGGATGTCGTCGGCCTCCCGGTCGGACAACCCCGCTCCGCTCAGTGTCGCGACGTTGTCGCCCCATACCCGCGGATAGACGATGAGGTCCGCGTCGACCGAGTCCCACCGGTCGGCGATTTCGTACAGGCTGCCCCGGGCCAGGCCCGAAAGCGTCAGCAGCATACACACCGCCAGGGCGATCCCCAGCGCCGACAGCACACTGCGGAGCTTGTGATGCAGCAGGTTGGCCAGCGGAAGGTGTGCCATCAGAGCCCTAGCACGTGCGGCAGTTCGTCGAGTCGGACGATCACCCGGTCGGCCTCGTCGGCGTATTCCGGCCGGGCGCCGCTCGGCACGCAGAGTACGCTGAGCGCCCCGGCCGCGTTGGCGGCCAGTATATCATAGTGGAAGTCCCCCACGCAGGCGGTACGCGCGGGCCCGACACCGAGTTGCTCGCACGCCCGCAGGATGCCGTCGGGCTCGGGCTTGATGGGGCCCATCTCGCGGGGCCAGGCCAGGTCGAACGTCAGGCCGTGGCGATCCAGCACGGTCTCCATCGCCTCGCGGGCGTTGCGCGTGAGAAGCGCGGTCTTCAGCCCCGCGCCCGCGACGGCCGAGAGAACTTCGCGCACGCCGGGCATCAGCGCGGCCGACCGGGCGGCCGACAGCTCATGCGCGAGCAGCTTCGCGTGGGCGTCCCGCGCCTGCTCGGGTTCCATGGCGTCGAGCGCTTCGAGGATGCCGTCCTGCGGGGCAATGCCGAGTTCCTCACGGATGGCGGTGAAGTCGAGCAGCGGCTCGATGATGGTGCCGTCCATGTCGAAGATCACGGCCTGGAAGGTCTCTCGCGCCATGGCACCAGCGTACCCGCCGACGAACAGCGACGCCACAAAGCTCACCAAGGCCGCGAAGAACGACGAAGAGGATGGGTCCATGGATCGCTCAGTTGGTCGGTTGGTTGGTTGGCCTGCCGGGGCGGAGTCCTGAGCCCGTCGAAAGGCGAAGCCGGATCGGTCGGTTGGTTGGCGCATGGATCGCCCCCACGCCTATTGTCAAGCGGTCGATATGGACGTACCACCAATACCTGCGATGGCGGGTATGGGTTCATCCTCGCCGGACCGCGCCACTGACGATTCCCGGGACGCCTCGAGCAGCCCCTTAAGGGCACGGAACCGCCACCCATGCCGGATCTTCCTGCTTGTCCCATTGTTCGGATTCGCTGTCGTCTCCCTCTATCGATTGGTGGACGACGTCGAGAGCATGGCTTGGCGTCATGCCGAAGGTCTTGTTCCGGTTCTCGTTGACGGTTTTCTTGTGAGCATGACCCTTGCCTTCCTGACCGTCGGGGTGATGCGTGAATTCGTGGGCGGGGCTCGACGTTCGGTAGAAGGCAGTGCGGGTAAGACCTTGGCCGTTGTCGTTTCCGTCGCCGCCGTGGTCGTCGGCTGCCTGCTTCTGCGGCAATTCCTTTGAGGCTGCGACCGGACCGGGAAGGCGATAGCCATGAGGACTGCCGACGACAACGGGGAACAGATTGCAGGGGTCGTGCCGTCGGCCTGAAGGGCCGGACGGATTTGGCCGGGGGCGACCGCAGGGAGCCCCCGGCTAAAACCATGCGGCCTCCGGGCCGCACGCATATGAACCTTTTCCGGAAGCTGCGACTGCACCTGCCCTGTGGGGGACCATGTTCGTCCGGCCCTTCGGGTCGAGCACTTCGAACGGTCCTCGTAATCCCGTTCCGCCGTTCCCCCGGGCCGAGTGTTTGATAGTATGGGAGCACCCGAAGGGACCCAGGCGAATGGCGCGAGCGCGGCGGACAATCCTGATGCTGCTTTGCGGTGCGGCGGTGGCCGCCTCGGCCGGGCCGGCCCCGGGGCAGGGATGGTGGAACCTCGAATGGCCCTACCGCCGCCAAGTCACCGTGGGCGACTTCAAGCCTACGAAGCTGCCGGGCGAGGACATCGCGGTGGTGACGATGCCCACGGGCGGGTTGGTGCGGCCGGGCGGGGCGAGCGTTCGCGTGGTCACCGCCCGCGGCATCGAGCGCCCCTGCCGCGTGCTGATGACCGGCCCGGGCGATGTGGTGCGGATCGCGTTCGCGCTTCGCGGCGACGCCAGGGACTACTTCGTCTATTTCGGCCATCCCAAGCCGCCTGCACGAACCAAGGACCTCGACATCCGCCGCGGCGTCCTGCTCGAGACCTGGGCCTACCCCGGCGGCGGGGTCGCCGATCTCAAGCAGGTCCGCACCGTCCTGTTCGGCAAGGCCAAGCAGTTCATCGGCGCGACGTTCCTCAGCCGCGTGTTTCTCGGCCACAACCCGTTCGGTCCGCAGGACCGCGTAGCGAGTATCTTCACGGGGGCCCTCGTCTGCCCCGCAGCCGGTGAGTACACCTTCTCCTGCTCCAGCCGCAACGCCTCGTTCCTCCTCGTCGATGACCAAGTGGTGGTCGATAACAGCGGCTGGCACAGCCCGCAGCGCGACATCCGCAAGCGCGGCAAGATCAGGCTCGACGCCGGCCTGCACCGGCTGACCGTCTATCACGTCAGCGGCAAGGGCCACCCCATCGTGGTGGCCGCCTGGCAGCCGCCGGGCGAGTCGCGCGTCCGCGTGATTCCGTCGAGTGCGTTCGCGCGCGTCGCGACGGCCGAGCCGGGGCCGATGCGGAAGGTGAACACGGCGGGCGGGGCGGACTTCCTCTACGACCACGCGGGCGAGACATGGGTGCCGGATCGCTACTACCAGCGGTACGCGTTCCGCGGGCTGTCGGTCGGGAATCTCGGCCGGAACGTCGAGTGGCGATGGGACTTCGGCGACGGGCAGACGGCGAGTGGGCCGCAGGTCGAGCACGTTTTTCTTCTGGACGGCCCGCACCAGGTGACGCTGACGGCGCGGAGCGGGTTGGGCGAGTTCACGCGGACGAACAGCGTCTGGGTGACGCGCCCGTGGGACCAAGCGACCCAACGTCGACTCGACCGCGTCCGCGACTACGCGCGAATCGTGGCGAAGTATGACTTCGACACGCTCAGCGCCGACGCCCTGCGGGAGGCCGGCGCTTTGACGCAGCGCGTGGGCCGCGACGAGACGGTGATCGACATCGGCCGGGCGTTCGTCGCCCGCACCGAGGTCACCGACCGCTCCGCCGGCGAGTTGATGCCGATCTTCGCCGAGGCGCTCGTACGGGCGGACAAGGCCGGCGAAGCGGTGGCGGCGCTCGAATCGACGGCCGGCAAGGTTCAGGCCCCGGAAACCGCCGCCGAACTGCTGCTGCGCGCCGGGCGGATCGCCCTCGACGACGCCGGCGAGGCCGACCGGGCGGCGCGGCTGTTCCAGGCCGTGACCACGGACTACGGGCACAAGGTGGTCGGCGGGGCGATCCGGCAGGCACGGATCGGCCTGGGCGACGTGCACCGGGCCCGGGGCGACTACACGGGCGCCGAGGAAGCCTACGCGACGGCTGGCGTCGGCAAGAGTGTCCGCAACCAGCGGGCGCCCGTTGCGCGCGGCGACTTCGCGCGGCGCGCGGAGGACTTCACGCGGCGCAAGGAACTCGACGCGGCCGCGGAGGCCCTCGCCGAGTGGGCAGAGGCGTTCCCGGCCGACAAACTGGATGGCTACTGGAGTCTGCTCGCAGTGCGCTTGGCGCTGGCGCGCCAGGATTCCGCGGCGGCCGTCCGCGAGGCGGAAATGCTCGTGCGCGTGCATCCGGCGTCGAATTACGCGGCCGAACTTCTGCAGTTGGCGTGGCGGGCATACGGGCGCCTCCGTCGCAAGGACAAGGCTGAGGAGACGCTCCGGCGGATCGTGTCGGAGTACCCCGAATCCCCGCTTGCCGAATGGGCGTCCGGGGAGCTGAAGAAAGAGCGATAGCAGCGCCGGGCGCTCGGCTTGACTTGCCGCGCGGCAGCAGCCGATAATGCTCGTCCGAGTGCGCGATGGAGACGCGAGTCCTTAAGGCCAGCAAGATCGGCCCGGCGGCGGCCGCCAGGGAAGGCGCCAAGGCGCTGCGAGCGGGCAAGCTCGTCGCCTTCGCCACCGAGACGGTCTATGGTGTGGGGGCGCTGGCCACGAACGCGGCGGCGCTGGAGCGGCTGCGGGAGCTGAAATCACGGCCGGCCCGGCCGTTCAGCGTACACATGGGGCAGGCTGCGGATGCGGGGCGGTACGTAGGGCGCATTCCCTCCGAAACCCGTCGGCTGATGGGCAAGGGCTGGCCGGGCCCGGTGACGATCCTGCTGCCGACCGGCGGGGCGCTGGCGGACGGACGGCTGCAGAAGGCCGGCCTGCACGAGGTGCTGACCTCGGACGGGGTCATCGCGCTTCGCTGCCCGGACGAGTCGGTCGCGCGGGCGCTGCTGTCCGCCGTCAAAGGCCCGGTCGTGGCGTCAAGCGCGAACCCGGCGCGGCAGCGGTCGCCGCGCGACGCCGAGGAGGTGCTCGACAAGCTGAACGGGCAGATCGATATGCTGATCGACAGCGGCCCGACGCGCTACGGACGCGACAGCACCATCGTCCGATTCGACGGAGAAGAGCTAACCATTGTTCGAAAAGGGGTTTATAGCCAACGAATACTCCGCTCGCTGATCCGCCGCACGATCCTGTTCGTCTGCACCGGCAACACGTGCCGCAGCCCGATGGCGGCCGGCCTCGCCAAACGGATTCTCGCCGAGCGGCTCGGCTGTTCCGCCGGCGAACTGCGGGGAAGAGGCATCGAGGTCCAGTCGGCCGGGCTGTTCGCCGGCGGCGGCGCCCGCCCCACCCCCGAGGCCATCGCCGCCGCCAAGGCCCGCGGCGCCGATATCGCACGCCACCGCAGCCGCAAACTGACGGCGGAATTGATACGCCGCGCCGATGTGGTATTCTGCATGACCGACCTGCACGTGGACGAGGCCCGGCGGCTCGTGCCATCGGCCGCCCGAAGAATCCGCCGCCTGGACGAGGGCGGCGATATCACGGACCCCATTGGGGGCGGCGCCCGAGTGTACGACCGCACGGCCGGACGGATGGACAAGGTGCTGGGCCCGATCCTCGACGACGTCCTGAACGACTAGAAAAGCTCCGGCGACCCCTGCCCCGAGGCATGAAGGACTGATGAAGATCGCGATTTCCGCAGACCATCGCGGCCACCCGGCCAAGGAGAGCATCGCCGTGCTGCTCAGCGAGCGCGGGCACGACGTGCTGGACATGGGCACGAACAGTACGAAGAGCTGCGACTATCCGGACCTGGCGTACCCGGCCGCCAAGGCGGTGGCCGACGGGCAGGTGGACCTGGCCGTGACGATCTGCGGCAGCGGCATCGGGATGGTGATCAGCGCGAACAAGGTGCCGGGGGTTCGCGCGGCGCTGTGTCACGACGAGCTGACGGCGCGTCTCTCGCGGCGGCACAACAACGCCAACGTGCTGTGCCTGGCGAGCGACGTGCTCGGGCAGGAGCTGATGCGGCGGATCGTGATCAGTTGGCTGGATGCCGAGTTTGAGCCCGGCGGCCGGCACGAGCGGCGCGTCCGGAAGATCGCGTGGATCGAACAGGGCAAGGACCCGAGCGAATATCACGAGATGAACGACGCGAAGTGAACTCGCGAGTCTGAGATCCCAAATCCGAGCTCCCAGATCCCAAACCGGTGATCTGGGATTGCGGATCTGGGATTTCGCATGTCCTTCGGACTCACCCCGAAGGAAATCTCGCCACGGCCTCGTCGCGTCCAACAAGCATCAGGATATCGCCCGGCTGAATCACATCGTCCGGCCCGGGCCCGGGGATCACCTTCTTGCCCTTCTTGCCCTCACCCGCCTCGCCGCGTTGAATCGCCACCACCAGCACGTGATGCCGCTTGTGCACGTTCAGTTCCGCCAACGACTTGCCGTGGAAGCTCTCCGGCGCCGCCACCTGCACCAGGCTGTGCCCCTCCGCCAGCGTGATCCGCTCCATGATCGCGGGCGCCAGCAGCCGGTCGCGCCACCGCTCGGCCGACTCGTGCTCCGGGTTGACGATGCCGTCCGCCCCGATCCGCGAGAGGATTTGCGCGTGGACGGGGCTCGTCGCGCGGGCGAGGACGCGCGGCACGCCAAGCTGCTTGAGGATCACCGTCGTCAGCGAACTAATCTCCAGGTCCGAGCCGATGCCCACGATCGCGCAGCCCACCTTGTCCACGCCCTGGGCGCGCAGGGCGTCCTCGTCCGTGCAGTCGAGGCACACCGCCAGCGTTACCTGCTCGCTGATCCCCTCGACCAGTTCCCGGTTGGAGTCGATGGCAATGACTTCCGCCCCACCGGCCGTCAGCAAAGACGCCAGCCGACTGCCGAATCTTCCCAATCCGATGACCGCGAATCGTTCCATGGTTTCACCCGATCACGACGTTCTCGCTCGCGTAAGCGTAGCGGACGTTCCGCATTTTGTGCGTGACGGCGAGCAGCAGCGTCAGCGGTCCGAGCCGCCCGACGTACATGGCGAAGATGCCCACGCACTTGCCGAAGGTCTGGAGCTTCGGCGTGATGCCGGTACTCAGGCCGACTGTGCCGCACGCGCTGCACGCCTCGAACAGGAGATCAATGAACGCGTACCGCTTCATGGCGGCCGCCAGCAGCAGCGTGGTGACCACCACCAGCGCCAAGTACAGCGCCGCCACGGCGATCGCCTTGCGGATCAGGTCCGCGGAAATGCTTCGGCGGAACGCCTCCACCTCGCCCCGCCGACGAAGCAGCGAAAACGCCGCCACGAACAGCAAGACGAACGTCACCGTCTTCATGCCGCCCGCGGTACTCGCCGGGCTGCCGCCGATCACCATCAGCCCGCACATCCACAGCTTGCCCGCGTGCGACAGGTCGTCCATCCGCACCGTGTTGAACCCGGCCGTGCGGGCCGTTACTGACTGAAACACCGCCGACGCCGCCAACCGGCCGCCGCTCTGGGCGGCGAGCCCACGCCGCTGCACGTGATAGCCGCCCACATCCTCGGTCCGCAGCGGGAGCTTCTCGACCAGCACGATGCCGACGGCCCCGACGACCAGCAGCACGGCCGACGTGGCGAGGACCAGCTTGGCGTGCAGGCTCAGCCGCGCCGGCGCGCGGTCCGGGAATCGCCGCCGGGCCGCCGAGGAAATCCGCCCCAGCCCGCGCCGCACCCGCGACCACGCCCACCGCGCACAGTCCTGAAGCACCGGGAACCCCAGCCCCCCCAGCACGATCAGCGGCGCCATCACGCCCATGATCTGCCAGTGCTCGCGCAGGGGTTTGCCCCACCCTTCGCGGACCCCCTGCATCATGTTGTCGCCGTAGAGAGCGAACCCCGCGTTGCAGAAGCTCGACACGCTGTGGAAAACGCTGTGCCACACGGCCTGTGCGTGCGACATTGGCCGGCCGAAGCCGTCGCGCGCGGCCGCGAACATCGGGTAAAACAGCACCGCCCCGATCGCCTCCATCGCCAGCGTGACGATGAGCACGAATTTGAGCGCCCGTCCGAGCCGCCCCACGTGCTCCGTGGCGAGCATGTGCCCGATGGTCTGGCTGGTCCGCACCGACAGCCCCTTGCCCACGAGCATCGCCAGCACCGTGCCGAACATCATGATGCCCAGCCCGCCGAGCTGGATGAGCGCCAGGATCACCGCCTGCCCGAACGGCGTGAAGTGGGTACCGGTGTCGCGCACGACCAGCCCGGTGACGCACGTGGCGCTGACGGCCGTGAACAGCGCGTCGTCGTAGTACCACTTCTCCGCGCTCCGCACGCTTGCCGGCAGCATCAGCAGTCCGCTGCCCACCAGCGACATCACCGCGAAGCTGCCGATCAGCAGCCACGTGGGGTGAATGCCGCTGCCGGCGAACCGCAGGTTGATGTTCACGCCCCGGACGATCAGCGCCAGCAGCAGGTAGCCCTGCGTAATGACAACGTACAGGGCCCCCGCCGACAGGACGTTCTGCCCGGTGCCGAGCCCGACGGCCGCGACCGCGACGGCCGCGAAGATCAGGGCGAAGTCGATCCAGTTCTGCCGCAGATAGCCGAACCGGAACGGCGCCAAGAGCAGCCGCGAGACCCGGTCGAGCACGAACACGCCGATGACAACGGCCTGGATGATATGGAGGGCGCCGCGAGAGACGGGCGGCTCGTCGAAGCCGTACTCGAAAACCAAGGTCGCGACGGCCATCACGCCCGCGGCCGCCAGCACCACGTTCAGCCAGAACGTGATGCGCTGCCGGCGCGGCGTCGGGTATTCGAGTTGCTTGGCCATGCAAGTCCGGCACGGGTGGCACCTTCAAGCGGAGTCCGCTCGGAGCGGAGTCCGCTTGTGGGTGCGTTGCGCCTCACCCACAAGCCTGCGCTCGGCGAGCTTCGGCTTGCGGGCGCCACCCGGGCAAGGGCGCGGGTTGCGCCGGTCGCTTCGTTCCGTTCCGCACGCTACGACTTGTCCTTGTACACCGTGTCGGGGTCGAAAACCTTCTCGGCGATGATGTCCCACTCGCCGGCGTCGTTCAGCCGCCGGTAGAAACACGAGTAGTACCCCTCGTGGCAGGCCGCTCCGTGCTGGACGACCTCCAGCACCACCGTGTCCATGTCGCAGTCGGCATAGACCGCTCGCACGTCCTGCGTGTGTCCTGACAACTCGCCCTTCATCCAGTACTTCTGCCGGCTGCGCGACCAGAAGTGCGTCCTGCCCGTGCGGACCGTCTCGAGCAGCGACGTCTCGTTCATGTAGGCGACCATCAGGACCTGTTTGCTCTCGGCATCGACGCACACGGCCGGGATCAGCCCGGCGGCGTCGTACTTCAGGCCCTTAATGCTCTCTTCCAGCTTGTCCATCACACTCCCGCCTGTCCATCCTGCGATAGTCTCCGAACGGCTCGCCATGCTATCGGCGCGGGCATCAGCGGTCAAACACAAGGCGGGGAGACGACAGAAGCCGGGAAGGTTACGAACGCCGCAAACACTCCGAAACCAACAGGCTCAGATGCAAGCGCCGCCCAGCGCGCAGGCCGCCGCTCATGGAGCCGAGGCGAGGTATCCGGACCGAGAACGCCACTCGGGTTCGCGTCGTTCGCGCAATTCGCGGCTCAGGCGTGGGGAGGTCAGGCCACCGGGCCGGGGCGATGTTGTCGGCCGGGGCCGCGAAGCGCCAGGCTGAACAAGAGCAGCGCGCAACAGATCAGAATCAGCCCGTTGCCGATCCCCAGCCATTGCGAGGCGTTCCACGCCCAGTCGGCGACCGTCGCCACCAGCCCCATGATGCAGAACGCCAGCCCGAACCCGAACAGGACGCCGCAGAGAATGCGGAAGGCCATGACGAATCTCCGGCGCGGCCGGCGAGGGGCGCCCGGGCCCGTCCGTCGGAACGCGAGCGCATCCGCCGACCGGCCGGTATCTTCATCGTCACGCCCCGGCGAGATGCTCCAGCTTTCCCGCATAGGCGCGAAGCATCTCGCGGCGCAATCGCTGGTGCGCGGGGGCGGTGAGCGCCGGGTCGTCGCGGACGAGGGCGAAGGCATCCCGCCGCGCCAGCCTCAGCAACTCGAAGTCCTCCGCCAAATCCGCCACCTTTAGTTCCGGCAGCCCGTGCTGCCGCGTGCCGAAAATCTCCCCCGGGCCCCGCAGCCGAAGGTCCTCCTCGGCGATCCGGAACCCGTCCTGCGTCTCCGTCAGCACCTCCAGCCGCCGCTGCGCCACCGGGTTGCCCGGCGCCGCCACCAGGATGCACGTCGCGTCCCGCTCGCCGCGGCCGATGCGCCCGCGAAGTTGATGCAACTGCGCCAGGCCGAACCGCTCCGCGTGCAGAACGACCATCACGTTGGCGGCCGGCACATCAACGCCGACCTCGACGACCACCGACGCCACCAGCGCCTGCACATCGCCGGCGCGGAAGGCCCGCATGACGGACTCCTTCCTCGCGGCCGGCATCTGGCCGTGCACGAGGCCAACGTTGAACTCCCGCAGCGCCCCCTCGGCGAGTTCCTCGTACGCCTGCTCGGCCGCCTTGAGCTCCAATGCCGGCGAGGGCGTCACCAGCGGGCAGATGAAGTACGCCTGCTGCCCGTCGGCCAGGCGCTCGCGGACGAAGTCGAGCACATCGTCGAGTTCGCTCTCGCGGACGCAGCGGGTGGTGGTCCGCCCGCGGCCGGGCGGGAGTTCGTCGATCGTCGAGACGTCGAGGTCGCCGAACACGGTCATCGCCAACGTCCGCGGGATGGGCGTCGCGGTCATCACGAGGTAGTGCGGGGCGTAGCCCTTGCCGCGGATGCCGCTTCGCTGGCGGACGCCGAACTTGTGCTGTTCATCGACCACGGTAAGCGCCAGCCGGGCGAAGCGAACGCCCTCGGTCAGCAGCGCGTGCGTGCCGACGATGATGTCGGTGCGGCCCTGG
>Ga0272442_10000141_pt1 | contig 118600 bp, 138 predicted proteins | sample SSMForm2O_FD_200262 | JGI IMG/M metagenome (GOLD analysis project Ga0272442, IMG submission 200262) | Marine sediment archaeal communities from Little Sippewissett salt marsh, Falmouth, MA, United States - SSM-Form-2O | ecosystem: Environmental > Aquatic > Marine > Wetlands > Sediment ...
GGTCCCGGTCCACGCGGCGGTGTGGTTCTGTGTCGCTTGGGGCGCGTTCGGAAACGGTAGCCCCCCCCCTGTGTCGTCCGCAGGATTGTAATACATGTCCGGCCAGATGATCGCCAGCTCACCGGTCCAGACCATGGTCGGCCACGGAGGGGCTCCGACCATTGAAGAGATGCTCCAGGTGTCGCTATCAAGGTCGTAGCGGTGTATGTACGAAGCGGCATTCGGAACGCCCCCATGAACGAGCATCTCCCCGAACTCGGGAGCCCACGCTGCTGCATGCAAAGCCGTGGGATTGGGCGCTGGCCCGAAGTGGCTGATCTCCTCCCAGGTCCAGGTGCAGGCCGTGCAGGCATCCCCCTCACACCCGGCCGGGCAGAACTCGCACCGGACATGCTCGGCATCGCAGGCCCATTCCGAGTCGCAGGTCTCCAGGGCGACCCAGCCGTCCTGGGAGGTCGTACCGTCGCACTCCGCGCTCGAGCCGGAGCAGAAGCGGTGCTCGCTACCCTGCTGAAGCTCTCCGCCGCACAATCCGCCGACGCAGCGGTGCACGGTGTACGTGTCGCACTCGTACGAGTCGGGCCGGAACAGGTCGTTGTCGCAGCAGGGGCCCGTTGTGCATTCGTCGGTGTCGGTGTCCGTGTCCGTATCGGTGTCTGTGTCGGTGTCCGTGTCTGTATCCGTGTCGGAGTCCGTGTCCGTGTCCGTGTCGGTATCCGTGTCCGTGTCGGTATCCGTGTCACTGTCGGTATCTGAGTCAGAATCGGTGTCGGAATCAGTATCCGAGTCGCTGTCGGTATCACTGTCGGTGTCTGTATCGCTATCGGAATCACTGTCGGAATCCGTATCTGTGTCAGAGTCCACGTCCGTGTCACTGTCCGTATCGCTGTCCGAGTCCGTGTCCACATCCGTATCCGTATCCACATCCGTATCGCTATCCGTATCCGTATCGCTGTCAGAGTCCCCGCTCGATGAGCTATCGCCGCAGCCCGTATGTGCCACCAGGAGAAGCAACACCGCCCCGAATACAGCCCTGATTCTCATGCCGACCCTCCCCCCACGGCCAAGGCCTGAATCGTATCACAGGTGTGGGAAAGATGGCGAGTTGGAGGAGGCAGACAGGGTGTGGTCTGTGAAATAGGACGGAGTAGGGCTAGTGAATCAGTCAGAACCGCCTTGCTACCCCAACCCCCTGCCGGGGTGAGTTCGAGCCACACGGGCGGGCTGTGGGCACGTGGTGGCGAAGTCTGGAGTCACCCGGCGTCACGCGCACGGCGGGACTCCTGCGACCTTGCCTGGCAGGGCGGTTCCTGGCGGCTTCGGAGGCTGTGTCGCAGGAGGCTGTGCCGCGTTTGGCTTTCGTTGACAGAGGCGGTTACACTATCCGTCACGAGGGAGGGTTCAGGATGTCGACAGGGCAGACTGGGACATTCCGACTACAATATACCGTCCCCGTCAGAGGCACGGCCCTTCGCATCCTTCTCCTGCTACTTGGCGCATACGGCTGTGGTTCGACGCCGGTCGTGCGTCCCGGAGGTGACTCGGGCCCTACCGTGCGAGGTACCTGCGCCTCCGACGGCGAGCCGACCGGAACTGGCCCCGCGCGCACGAGCGCGCCACCAAAACTGGCGGGGTACATTGACCAGATCAGGGAGACTGTCAATCGGAACTGGCATCCTAGGCAGGCGCTCAAGAGCTTGAACGCGCGTGGGGTTACGTTCGAACCGGGTGAGCTGAGCCTGGAGCTTCGAGTGATCTTGCATTCCGACGGCCAGGTGGCTTGCCTCCGAGTTCTGCGGAGCAGCGGCATTGAGGAGTTGGATCGTGCTGGTATCTGGGCGTTCGAGTCGGTTAGCGATTTTCCGAATCCCCCGGTCGGCATCGCCGACGCCGATGGCGAGATCCGGTTCAACTTCACCTTTGCTGTGATCCTCGACCGCAAGGACGGCTCGGGGTAGACCCCGCCCCCCTCCAGGCCCACGCCGCCCTGCCCACGGTGCTCTCGCCGGTGATCAAGGAAGAGAGCATTGTAGGGATTTAGGATACTTGCAGCAGGACGGCTGGGTCAGTCAGGCTTGCAGTAGTACTTCGCGCCGTGATCCAGGTAGATGTTTTCAGGCTCGCTTTGTTGCATCCCAGACCAGATGATCATCTCGTGACCGGTCCAGACAGCGCTGTGGCGCAATCGAGCAGCGGGCGCGTCAGCAGAAGCAGTTGGACGCCACGAGTCAGTCACAGGATCGTAGTGCCCGCCATCATCGAAATTGTTTCCGTTTCCGTCCCGGCCGCCCCAGACGATGACCTCGGATCCTGTCCAGATGGTGGTGTGATCTCCGCGCGCATCTGGTTCATCGATGGGCGAAACATGCGTCCAGGAATCGGAGGCTGGCTCGTACAGCCCACCATTAGCCAGCACACCACCGATCCCGAATCCTCCCCAGACGAACATCCGTTCGCCGGTCCACACCACGGCGTCGCTAATACCGGCCCTGTAGAAGGGAACACCCAGACCGGTGGATGTTGGCTGCCAGGTATCGGTAGCGGGATCGTAGCGACCTCCGGTATGCCAGTTTTCCCCCCCAAAGATCACCATTTCCTCGCCAGTCCATACAGCTCCGTGTGATTTTCGAGGAATCGGACAGTTCTCACCCTGCGAGGTCGGGGTCCAGGTATTCTCCACGGGGTCGTAACGAGCGCCGTAGTCTGTACCGGGGCTATCATTCACCGACCCCCCCCAGACGATCATCTCGGTCCCGGTCCACACGGCAGTGTGGTTCCGATTGACGTGCGGCCTGTCCGGGATTGGCAATCCACCCCATGAGTCATCTCCGGGCTTGTAGTACCCGCTGGGCCAATATATTGCCAGTTCCTCGGTCCAGATCATCGTCGGGTACTTCGGGAACTCCGGTGGTCCACCGCCGAAACCAAAACTCCAGGTATCGCTGTCCAGGTCGTAGCGATACATGTGACCCATGGCATTCGGAGCGCCCCCGTGCACGAGCATCTCCCCGAACTCGGGAGCCCACACTGCCGCATGCGAAGCCGTGGGATTGGGCGCCGGGCCGAAGTGGGTGATCTCCTCCCAGGTCCAGGTGCAGGCCGTGCAACCATCTCCGTCGCACCCGGCCGGGCAGAACTTGCATCTTCCATAGTCAGTGCCCGAGGCATCGCATTGGTGGTCACCACTGCATTCCTCTACCGTACTCCATGAGTCATCCTCGAATCGGCCGTCACACCCGGGCGAATCTCCGGAGCAGAATCGACGCCGGACTCCCTGCTCCAGCGTGCCGCCGCAACCACCTTCACATCGGTACACGGGTTTCTGGGAACACTCGTGAGAGTCAGGCCTGAACGTATTTTTCTCGCAGCACGGTCCCGATCTGCACTCTCCGGGTTGATACTCGAATGCTCCCATGTCCGCTGCACCCACGCGAGGCCGTCCGTCGAAATCCAACGTCGGGGCAGAGGCATCCTGGGCTCTGTCCACGCATGGAGAATATGCAACGAGATGGAAGTCGTTGTTGGCGGGATCCACGAAGCCAGGATCCTCCGAGATGTTACCTGCCCCCGGATATTCGTGATGGATGTTCGAGTATTCGACTCTAATCACTCCACTCTTGAGGCCGAGCGCATCTGGATATTGACTCCAGATAATGCTGTTCACCACTTCGACACCACCATCCCCCTCGTTGTATATCGTCCCTCCCGAGAATCCAGCACCGTTGTCATAGAACGTCGAATTGACGATACGTGTGAACTCGCCTGGGGTGACAATCGCTTGAATAGCCCCGCCGCCATTCCCGGCATAGTTACGGGCGAACACACAGTTCGACACCTCGGCCACGCCCGACAGGGAGATGGCGCCACCATCCCTCGTTGGATAGTTATCGTTGAAAACGCACCCCGTGAACCTAGCCGGTGCTTCTAGGCTGCCCCAGACGTTCGCTGCACCGGCTCTTGACTGCGCTGAGTTCTCTTCAAATGTGCACTTGTCGAATTCGACTTCGCTCATGGCTGAGTACACACCGCCACCGATGAAGTGCGCGTAATTGCCAACGAAGCTACTGTTCACTATTCTTACGCTTGAATCGTTGCAGATGCAGATGCCGCCACCGTATGTGTCAGAGATATTTTCCTTGATTGTGCAGTTTGCTATCAGCGTCGTTGATTCCTTCTCTACGAAAACACCTCCTCCATCTGTATATCCAACAGCGCCCCTTCTCCTGCATCCATCCAAGTTCCTGCTGTGACCTCCAGTAATGGTGAAGCCGTCGATTGTCGTAATGCCCTCCAGATAGACGACATTGCAGACCTGTTGGTCATCATTCTGGCCGCTCCGGCCATCCAGGATCGTTTCGTTGAGCGTCCAGTCCCGTGTGGCCTTCGAACTCTCGTCTCCCGCGAAGCCGCCGTACAGATGAATGTCCGAGGGAACGTGCACGGTGTTGGAATGGTCGTCTTGGTAGATGTAGTACATGCCCGCAGCCACCCACACCTCGCAGGACGTGGGTCCGCCAGCTTGCGTCACTGTCGAGTACGCCGCATCAATGCCTTCCTGGATCGAGAGGAACGGCGTGTCCCAGGTCAGTCCATCGTTCTCGATCGCTGCCGATAGACCGTTCACGTATCTCGTGCAGGTCGTGCAATCCGAGCCTGATAGACCCGGCAGACAACGCTGGCAGTTTGAAGCCGGGTCGGCACCAGAGATACACTCCTGGCAATCCGTAGCGATATCCCAGAGGTCTAGACACGCATTGCAGTCTGACACAGGATCCCAGTTACCCGGGCAGGTCAGGCAGTCCGCGCCTTCCCAGTGATTGAGGCAGCGACACTCGGCGTGCTCGGCGTCGGTGTTGACGCACTCGGCGTTCTGATCCGGGCAGTCCTCGGCCGCGGCACCCTCGACGCCACAGGAGTCGAAGTGGTGGACATCACCGTTCGCGCCGCACTGCCGGTATAACTCGGGCACACAGGTGTCCGTATCGGAGTCGGCATCGGTGTCCGTATCCGTGTCGGTGTCTGAGTCCGTGTCCGTGTCGGTATCCGTGTCGGTGTCCGTATCCGTGTCGGCATCGCTGTCCGAGTCTGTATCTGTGTCGGTGTCTGAATCGGTGTCTGTGTCTGTATCTGAGTCTGTATCGGTATCTGTATCGCTGTCCGAGTCAGAGTCGGAATCAGTGTCTGTGTCCGCATCAGTGTCCGCGTCAGAGTCGGTATCCACGTCCGTGTCAGCGTCGCTGTCGCTGTCCGAGTCCGTATCGGTGTCCATGTCTGTATCCGAATCCGTATCCACATCGGAGTCTACATCTGTGTCAGAATCGGTATCCACATCAGTATCAGAGTCGCTGTCACTGTCCACATCTGTGTCCGTATCGCTATCCACATCGGTATCGGTATCTATGTCCGTGTCAGTATCCACATCCGAGTCCCCGCTAGATGAGCTATCGCCGCAGCCCACAGCGAGTAGGAGGCTCAAACCCACTATCATGCCCTGCAAAACCGACCGGATTCTCATGGCGACCCTCCCCCGTAGCCAGGGCCTGAATCGTATCACAGGTGGGATTCGAATGGCGAGTTGGAGGAGGCACCGGCGGCTGGGTCAGTCCGGGTCGCAGTAATACCTGGCTCCGTCATCTAGGTAATTGTCTGAACCACCATCACGGTAGTGTCCGCCCCAAACGATCATCTGTGTGCCTGTCCAGATCGCTGTGTGATGCATTCTGACATGTGGCGCATTATCACTTTGAGTCGGTACCCATTGATCAGTTCTTGGATCGTAGCGCCCGCCATCCCCAAGGAAAACATTATTGCCAGCGTACCCTCCCCAGACAACCACATCGGATCCGGTCCAAACAGACGTGTGTCCACCTCTTGGGCTTGGTGCTCCAACCGGTGAGACAGTAGTCCACGAATCTGTATCTGGTGTGTATATTCCACCTGTGTCAGTCGCAAAACCCCTGGAGCCACCCCACACTATCATCGTGTTGCCGGTCCACTCCGCTGTGTGACTGATTCGGCCTGTTGGTACATCTCCACTGGTTGATGTTTCCTGCCAGGTATCTGTTGACGGATCATACCTACCGCCCGTATTGGTGCCTGTTCCCCCTCCGCCCCAAATAATCATCTCCTCGCCAGTCCAGATCGCGGTGTGGTGTGCGCGCCCCCAGGGGCAGTTCGCTCCCTGCGAGGTCGGAATCCACTCGCGGGTCGCGGGATTGTACCGCGCTCCGTAGTTGGTCACGACCTCGCCGCCACCCCAGACGATCATCTCATCGCCAGTCCACACGGCGGTGTGGTACTTGGTAACGGTCGGTTCGTCAGGATCATTTGGGAAACCCTGGCAGGTGTCGGTCCACGGATTATAGGATGTACCGGGTGACCAGAACAACACGACCGATCCTGTCCAGACCGCCTGCGTGTAGTTGATGAAATCGCACGTCGATGCTGCATCCCAGTCATCGGTGGCTGGATCGTACATTCTGAGATTGTAGCTGTTGTCTGGATAGCCGCCAGCGACAAGCATCTCGTTGAAGCCATCCATCCAGACAGCCGCATGCTGCGCGACCTTCGGTGGATTGGGCCCAAGGTCTGTAATCGCCTCCCACTTCCAGGTGCACGCCAAGCAGTCCCCGCCCGAGCACCCACCGGCGCAGAACTCGCACCGTTGTTCATCCGCCCTGCAAGCCCAGCCCGACTTGCAGTCCTCGATGAGGCTCCAGGTATCGTACTCGACCCGGCCATCACAGTCCGCACTGGAACCCGAACAGAACGTGTGCGAGATCGACTCTTGCAGCACGCCGCCGCACACATCACCGTCGCAGCGGTGGGCCGGGCCGCTGTCACACTCGTTGGTGTCATCGAGGAACAGGCCTGCCACGTCGTCACAGCAGACGCCGGAGGTGCATTCAGGGACTACGCAGGAGCCAACATCGCAGCCATAGGTGCAATCCTGGCAGGACGCACCAGCACTGTCGGCCTTGCACTCCTGATCGGCATCGCAGTCTCCGGTGATGTTCCAGTCACCAGGTACCTCGGTGCCATCACAGGCACCTGACAGGCCAGAGCAGTATTGGGTGACCTCTCGTTCCTGGGGATCAGCCCCACAGGTCGAGTCGGTGCAGCCGTGTTCCATCCATGTGTCACAAGTCTCGGTGTCGAGCTTGAAGAGGCCAGCCTCACAGCAGGGGCCTGTGGAGCACTCATCCGTGTCGGTATCGGTGTCTGTGTCTGTGTCAGAGTCGGTATCGGAATCAGTGTCCGAGTCCGTGTCGGAATCGGTATCGGTGTCCGTATCTGTATCGCTGTCCGAGTCGGTGTCCGTGTCCGAGTCGGTGTCGGTATCAACATCAGTGTCGGAATCGCTGTCGGTGTCCGTGTCCGAGTCTGTATCAGAGTCCGTGTCCGAGTCGCTGTCCGTGTCCGTATCAATGTCAGTGTCGGTGTCGCTGTCCGCATCAGTGTCCGTGTCCACGTCGGTGTCGGAGTCACCCCCGCTGTTGGAGTCACCGCAGCCGGTGGCTAGGATTGCGGCCAGCAAGAGGCTCATCCACAGGCGTTTGGTCAGCATCTGTCCCTCCCCGGTCAGTGGCGGGAGGATTATACGGTAGACGGCGGCGGATGTGGAGGGTCACGGAAGCAGTTGACCTGCTGGCACGGTCAAGGGGAAGACCGTGCCGCTAGGTCAAGTATCTGACGTTGTGCCTGCCAGCGATGAGCTAGGGAGGGGAGCGGTGGAGAGCCGGTGCCTAGTCGCGCCCCGTCACCACGGCAGCCTCCCCAACGGTCGCCCGTCGGCAGTGTAGCGCTGGAAGTATCCAGCGTTCTGCCAGAACACAACAAACCTACCGTCTGGAGCAATAGCGACAGTCGGCTTCCTCCGGTACCCGGTTTCGGATCGGTTCACTCTGATCTCTGGAGTAGTCGGATTGCCCAGGTAGTCGAAACGCCTTGCGAATATATTCGCCTCTTCACCCGTGCAGTCAAGAGAATAGGACCAGGTCGCCACGAAGTGCCCATCCGGAGCCATTGCCATTCTGTAACTGCTGTCGAAGCACCCTTCGCCTGGATGCGGTAGAATCTCGACATCTGCGATCAGATTCCCGTCCCAATCCCAGCGCTTGAAATGCCTACCTCGAAACGATGCGCTGCTCCCGTATCTGTCCATGGCGGTAGGCATACCTTCGAATTCGAAATCAGAGCCGAACCGCGAGCCATCAGCGTCGAAGCGCTGGCCGCGCCACATGGTTGCCTCGTCAAAGTACCGGACGAGATGCCTTCCGTCTGGCGCCACTACCAAGACCGAATTCAAAAACGAAGTGCCAGCCTGTTGTCGGCCCAGCAGAACATCCTCTTCTTTCGGACTACCAGAGGCGTCGAAGTGTCGGATGTAGTACTCTACCGGGGTGAATTGATCATCTCCGATCTTCGTTTGCCAGGCGACAGCGAAGCTGCCGTCGTCTGCTATCCCAACGACTGGGAACTGCTGATGATACTCGGTGCCCGAATTGACCATGAACGCCGGGCCAACGGGGGTGGCATCCGCCAGGAAGACCCGACCGAAGCAGTCTTTGGTGTCGTCATCCTCCCGAGCCGCTTCTCCGACAACCACGAACCGGCCATCTGGTGCCATCGCAAGAGAAGTGGCGTCGAACGGGGAGTGATCTGGGCCAGTAGCGATTCCGAATTCGATACCGTGAGGTGATACCCCCTCTGAATCGAAGATGCTGCCGCCACCAGTCCCGTAGACAATCGCGGCAAAACCACCATCGGGGTTGATAGCACCCAGTGTGGACTCTTCCGTTCCCCCGGTCCCCTCAATATCGTATATCAGGCATTCCCAACTGCACCCGTCCAAGTCCTTGTCGTTCTGGTCGTCACACTCCTCCCACCCGCCGATCAACCCGTCTCCACACGTTGTGTTGCAGCCGGTCTTGTTGAAGGTGCAGTCCCCCCTGCACCCCAGGTTCCCACCCGAGAAGCCCAACCCAGCACAGTTCGGCACGCTCAGCGCCCCCCCGTCGCACTCCTCCCCCGGGTCCAGCGAGCCGTTCCCGCAGGGATCCTCGGTGTCGCATTCGTCCCCGATCCAGCCGTCCAGACACACGGCGCATCGCTGGTCAGGATCCCAGTAGTCCTGGCACACGTCACAGTCAGCGTCGCTCCAGCCGTCCCAGCAGGCCCCGCAGTCCTCCGCTTCGCTCCAGTTGCCCGGGCAGAGCTCGCAGCCATCGCCCTCCCAGTGGTTACGGCAGACCGTGCAGTCCAATGCCGGATCCCAGCGCCCCAGGCAGTCGTTGCAGTCCTTGTCCGGATCCCAGTTGCCCGGGCAGGTCTCGCACTCGTCGCCCTCCCAGTGATTGAGACAGGCGTCGCAGTCCTGGGCCGGATCCCAATGGGCCGGGCAGACATCGCAGTCCGTGCCCTCCCAGTGGTTCAGACAAGCATCACAGTCCTGGGCCGGGTCCCAGTTGCCCGGGCAGGTCAGGCAGTCCGTGCCCTCCCAGTGGTTGAGGCAGCGACACTCGGCGTGCTCGGCATCGGTGTTGACGCACTCGGCGTTCTGGGCCGGGCAGTCTTCGGCCACGGCACCCTCGACACCGCAGGAGTTGAAGTAGTGAACGTCGTTGTCCGCGCCGCACTGCTGGTACGACTCGGGCACGCAGGTGTCCGTGTCTGAATCCGTATCTGTGTCCGTGTCCGTGTCGGTGTCGGAGTCGCTGTCGGTATCCGTATCCACATCGGTGTCGGTATCGGAGTCCGTGTCGGTATCCGTGTCGGTGTCCGTATCCGTGTCGGCATCGCTGTCCGAGTCTGTATCTGTGTCGGTGTCTGAATCGGTGTCTGTGTCCGAGTCAGTATCCGCGTCCGCGTCTGTGTCCACATCAGTGTCAGTGTCGGAGTCTGCATCCACATCGGTGTCAGTGTCCGAATCGGTGTCAGAGTCACCACCTCCAGAACATTGGGCCGTTCCATCGGCAATGACGCATTCGCGCCCGTGCTCATGGCAGTCACCAGTATTCGTCCACCGTCCGTCTTGGCATTCCTGCACGATGCTTCCACTGCATTTCCGCAGTCCGTTGGTGCAGCCGCCTTCCTCGGACTCGCCGCAGCCCGCAAGGGCTACCAGGAGCAGCATCATGGCCCCGAGTACCGTCCGGATTCTCATGCCGACCCTCCTGCAAGCAAGCGGCAGAATAGTATCACATGTGGTGTCTTGGAGGCGAGTGGGATAAGGAAACGAATCGCCGCCCGGCACCCCCTGGTGGACAGCTACCTGCCCAGAAAACTCGACAGGAGCTAGTAGCGTTCCCCGCCGCGTACAGCGTGCGGCTTCACTTTTCTTTGCCGGTCAAGAGCAGTAACATTGGCGCCACGTGGGGGATGCCGTGCACCGCTCCTTGCCGCTTGGACTGGCTCTACTCTTGATGGCGATCTCGGGCTGTGTCCAGCCCGAAGTAAAGCCGGAAGCTACCGAGGCAGTCGATCTGGACAGTGCCATGCACCGAGAGAAGTGCCCGGAGAAAGGCACCGGGAAGAGCGACTGCTCTCTAGATGTCAATGGCATGCTCGACAAGATAGGACAGCGTATTGCCGACAACCGTGCGAGGATCGATGGGATCACTGTTCCCCCTTCATTTGGGCCCTGCGCAGAAGAGCGGGCACAGCATGTGTCCCAGATGATCCGGGAGTATGTCGAACAGAACGAACAGCAGAAAGTCAAACTTGGCGAGTTGAGGACTGCCCTCGCAAGCCTGGATATCGAATCACAACCCTGTGGAGGTTCGGACGAGCTGGAGCAGTTGTTCGAAGGACTCGGAGAGCTGCAGGAGCAGGTGTACGGGGACGCCGGAAGACTGGTCTCCTACAGAGGATACAGGGTGACTCTCGACAGCATCTGCTGCGCCAGGATCCACATCGTGAACAGGCTCCCGGCCAGCACCTCCGCCAGCCCAGTCGGCTGGGTGCTTGACGAGTGGCCGGTTCAGTTGGACGAAAAGTTGGAGCCTGGACAGCAGCGCAAGGTGTTCTGCGGGGAGATGGTTGCGGGCCAGCACAGCTTCGGAGTCACCATCCAGGGCGCCGTCGGTGACGACGTGACCGTGACCAGGCCCGAGAACGCCTGGCAGTTCGACTGCCCGGCACACAAGGTCGTGGAAGTACGGATGACCGTCAACCTGTCCAGCGACAAGCAAGTACCGCTGGCCATGCGGATCGGTGTTGTTGGCGAGGCGGAGGTCATCGAAGGTGAGCGATGAGATAGGGAATCAGCCGAGACAGGCCGTCAATCGCAGAGTACGTTTATGCATTCAAATGCCTCGCGCCCAATGCTGGTCATCCATGCGAGGCAGTCCTGGGCAACGTCTACCGACCTCAATACCTCGCTCCCACGTGCTGCTTTGGCGTAGTCGTCTGCTCGATACTCTCTGATGCACTCCTCCACGTAGCCCTGCCCTGGTTCTACGGTGCACAGGTTCGGGTAGGTCTCGCAACAGTCGACACTCCATTCACAGATCCTGTCTATCAGGTCGTCAAGGAACGACCCAGCGACGTAGCACAGACCTTCGACACAGACAGCTTGCGCATCATCTGCGCAAGAGGTCATGCCGGAGCAGTCCTCTCCGTAGGCCAGTCGGTATTCCTCGACTGAAACGGCGGCGGCCACGCATTCACAGCCGGTGTCGAAAAGCCTGCAGTCTGTGCTGTCCGCACAACCAGCCGCAGGAGGATCGGGCACGCACCGGCCATCGATACAGGCGCGGGGAACTTTTCGGCAGTATAGATCCGCCGTGCACTCTGGCGAATCGGGGAACGCAGCTCGATTAGCGAAGGCACAGCTTTCTTCCCAGGCTGGAGGCGGATCCTCCGGACAGCATGCGACCGGAAACGGAATCCGGTATCCTACGCAGTCATCAGCGCTTGTGCAGGAATCGTCAACCTGCCCTTCGGTAAAGCAGAAGCCGTTGGTACGCTCTGCGAGGCTCCGCGTCACGCCTTGGTCGGTGTCGCCGTCAGTATCTACATCCGTGTCCGAGTCCAAGTCGGAGTCCACATCCGTGTCGTTGTCCGAATCGCCACTGATGGGTCGGCAGTACCCCCTATCGCAGAAGTGGTACACGTCGCAATCGTCGTCCGTTGAACAAGGCCGAGGCGAACACTGGCAGTCCTCGTCACAGATGAGATCCCGGGGGCAGTCGGCGGAGGTATCACAGGCGCAGGCGCGACCGTTGCCGTTGTCCTCGCAGCCAGCGGCCTGGGCCAGGCCAATGACGAGGGCGATGGACATGAGTCTGTTCGGCATCTACCTCTCCCCTGACAACAGCAGCTGGGATCATACGCTAGACGGCAGCGGATGTGGAGGGGGCGCCACGACCGCCGGAATCGGCGGTGCATCTCCAGCTAGGCTGCCCTCACCATCCGCCGGGTGACTACAGCCCCAGTCAGGCCAGTCGCGGCGCCGACGGCCCAGCCGAGTGGCAGTAGAAGCACCACCCACGGAAACAGCCAACCCCCCGGCCAACCCTGCTCCTCTGAGATTCGCATCGTGTTCGCCATGGCGCTGATCTCATCATTTGACACCAGAAGGACTGTGCAGACGCCGACGACCTGTGCAGCGAGTCCGTACAGTGCCCCTCGCACCGTCATGGGTACGATGCTACGCAGCATGTCCGGTTTCTGGCGGCGAAGGTCGATGAAGAGTAGCAGCATGACGATGAGGAAGGGGATGTGGAAGTGCAACCCGTTTGCGTGCTGCCACAACTGCACCAGGCTCAACGCCCGCATGTATGAGGCAAGAGCGTAGAACGTCAGGAACATAATAGCGTACACGGCAAGAGGCTGGACGCCACGGCGGGTATCGTTCATTGGGACATCCTATTCCGTCGCTGAAGCCAATGCTGCTGCGTGCATCCCGCCGTGTCCCTCTCCTTACTTGTCCGCTAGCTCCAGGTTCATCATCCGGATGAACTCGACAAGGCGCTCATCCCGCATCGCCAAGTTCATCACACTCCGGATGTACTTGTCGCCAACCAAGAGCGGGTGGTACGAGTAGTGAGAGTTCTTGGTCTTGGGGTGCAGGATCGTTAGCGACTCTGATAGGCGCATCTTCCTTTTTCGCTTACGCCATGCCTCAGAGGGCTTCACGGTGAAGTCGAGAATCGTGTAGTCGGGGAACGTCAGCCAAGCGTGAGTGACGACGTCCTCTTCAGGCCTGTTTCCGGCCTCCAGTTCCCGTTTCAAGACGTCCTCGTCAACCCCGTACTTGGGTTCTCCGTCAATCAGAACGTCACCAATGGTGATGGTCGGCGGGATGCGCTTGGAGAAGAACCAGCGGTCATGGAACTCGACGCAGTGCCTGAAGCACTGCCCGACAACCTCTTCCCAGGAACACCGGCTCTCTCGGTAGTACTCCATCACCGCCGTCTTCAGTTCCGTCACATCCAGCCGGTAGTCGGACATCATCGGAGGTTCGTACCAGAGCAGATCCCAATCCCGGGTGCGCTCGATGGCTTCTTTGAACTGCTCCTTGTAGGTCTGTGTCACGCCGCTGGGCCTCCGGATGGTACGCTCGCTTATCAGGCAGTAATCACATCCCGGCTCATCTGGTGTAGCGTGGATCCAACGGAGAGGTCACCAAGGTCTGGACGGATACCCATTCAGACCTCGATCCTCCGCAGTCGCTCCAACAATTGCTCAGGTGTGGATTCGAGATCCCGTGCCACCTCGGGTGCGCCGACTGTGTCGTGAAGTGCACCAGCGATGCCAGAGAGGATGTCCTGAAAGGCATCAGGTAGATCGTCCCAGTCAGGATCCCAGCCGTAGTCCTCGGAGAAATGGAAGAAGTGATCGACCGTACGGCAGTTCGGGTCAGTGCGCCCTGCGGGGGAGGCGAGGAACGTCAGCAGTGCATCGAGACTGTCCCGAAGTGCGCCGAGATTGGTAGGCTTCCGAACGATCTCCTTTGCGACCATCGGCACCAGACTACAGAGCTCCTCGGACACGTCCATTCCAGACGAAGCACGTTCCCAGGCATCTTTCAGCAAAGACGTCTCGTCGGCTCGTTCCACTGCGATTGCCCTCCCACGGAATGGAGAGTTTAGCGCCTCTCTCAGCGAAATCCAACATCGATGGTCAGCCGGAAGTTTCGAAGCCGCTGCGACCAGCCGGACGGGCGGTGGGGGCCTACGGAGGTTCCCATGCGAGTACAGATGCAGGGAGAGCCTGGAGAGGTGGGCTCAACTTCTCCCAGACCTCCCTTACGGCATCAACGAGCATCGAGTAGAGGAAGTGGTGCGGGTAGCGGGCCTGGGGATGATAGTACCAGGCGGGCCTGTGGATGATAGTACCAGACCGCAGTCCAATCCTCGTCGGGAGTCACTCTCAAGCGTCGTCCTGCCTCCGTTTCCGCACCTTTTTGTAGAGGACGCCGATTCCGACGCCCGCCAAGGTAGTGGCCACCAATGGCACGACGACAACGTACGTCGGTGGAGCACAGAGCCCCATCCAAACACCAGCCTGTAGAAGAGTCCCCCCGACGCCAGCATAGGCTGCTGAAGTCGCCACCGCTCCTGCCGCTGTGCCTGCAGCCAAGGCTACGCCCTTCTTTCCGGCCAACACAGCAACCTTCTCGCCAGCCTCTCTGATCTTCCCGTCCTTGATGCTGGTTGCAAGTGCTCCAATGGCAATCGCCCCACCAGCAACGGGCAACTCCTCAAGGGACGTTCCGACCACTTCTTCGGCAATATCTGAGACAGTGCCTGAAACTGCATCGCCTGCGATCTCTCCCGCTGCCTCTCCTACATCTCCATCCGCAGTAGCGTCAATCGCCTCGGGACTCGCGGCCTTTTCTGATGCGGCTGTCAGAGCGTCCTTGCCTTTGATGGCGGCTCTGGCCATCGTTCCGGCAATGCTTCCTGCCTGCTCAACGATCTCGTTGATGACTGTTGCAAACAGGCCACCTGCCGCGCCACCGACTGCTGCACTTGCCCCGATGCCATTCAGATGTTCCGGGGCGTCCGAGGCCCCGGAGGGATGCGTCCGCTGGGCAATCAACTCCAGTTGCTTCCTGACCTCTCGGATGCCGCCCATCGCCTTGGTCAATCGGGTTGGATCTTCATGAAGTTCCTCTGCCAGAAGGCCCGCAAGCTGTATCAGATACCCGACGTTCTGTCTGGGCAGACCAAGTTCTTCACCTATCCTCTCCAGCCAGACCGCTTCCTCTTGCGCTAGATCGCCATCACAGGCAGCAATCAGACCCAAGTCCTGAAAAAGCAAGTCCTTGCCTTCTTCATCTAACTGCACCACTGGCTCCCGCTGATGCTGCGGGAGACCCGGAATGTTAGGATACGAACCGCTGCCTACGAACCGGAACCAGGAGGCAATGGCCTGCTCCTCTGGCATGACGCGGCCATCGGCAGCGATCAGTTCCTCGACTAGATCCATGAAGGTCGTGTCATTGTGGATGGACACTGCACACCCCCCGCGACCGAGTGGCGATGTTGCCATTGGCCCGAATCGTCTCACCTGGCTCTCCCAAGATCAAGACCAATTGGCTGCTGGGGAGAAGCCCTCTATCATCATCAATCATCGGCGCAGAGCAGTTGTCACGGGTACTAGAAATGGCAACGGGTGGATAGGTGCGCATTCTCCTCACATCGATCAGGGCATCAAGTCACATCTCTCCCGTATGACCGGCGCTGGATCGACCTATGAACCTGACGGTGCAGGCTTGCAGGTTCAATCACCGCTATCCACCCGCCGAGGCGACGTGCGCGTACGCGCGGCAGACCTGCTCCTCGGCCTCCAGCCCAATGCCAGACTCGCCCTGTGCCCGGGTCGAGATCCGGCAGTAGATGAAGCCTCCGACCTTACTACATCCAGGTGTCGGAGAACCACTCAGGGTGATCCGCGATGGCCTTGACCAAAGCCGTGAATGTCACCGGAGGACGCATCAGGGTATTCCCTAAGTGCTCCGCCAGGTCTCTGAACTCCTCGCCGGTTTTCAGCGACAACTCCTGCTCCAAGTGGAGATAACCCGGCATCAGGAAGTACTTGTCTTCCGCCTCTGATACCTCGTTGCTTTCCATGTCGGCCAGGATTCGCAACTCAGTGTGGGGCTTGCCTCCCCGCCGGGTCGAAGGATCCTCCCAGTCGAAATGGTAGAAAAACCCGTGGATGCTCATTGCCGTGTCTTCGCGGACGAAGAACGGGGTGTCCACATACGCAGCGGGGAACCGGATCTTGTTCACGATGTCTGGAGTGATACCGATCTGTGGGTCGGCGTCCGGACGATGGTGTTCCAAGACCTGAGTTGCCTGCTCTTCTGTCGGGTGCAGGATGTGCCCCCCCCCCGCAAACGAAAGCCTGGATCCCGCCGAGGGGCGCAATCAAGGCCGGGTCGAGCACGCAATGTGTGCAGATAGATGCAGGGATGGACAGGGGACAGGGACACCAATCCGGCCAGGTCGGGATGGTGGGATCCTCCCTCGCACCCAGAAGCATCGCCATCAGGTCAATCTCCCGACGGTGATTCTTCAACGCCCAGGCACCCCACACGGCATTGTGACTCATGTGGATGCCTGTCAGGCTGGACAGGGACGCCAAACCATCGAGAATCTCGGTGTGGGTCTTTTCGTTCATTCTTGCCGGGAGCACATTTATAGACGCTCTCTCTCCCCACTTCTTCGCACTCATGGGGCTATCCCCTTTCACTTGCTGACAGGCGACCTGCCTCGTCAGGGCCAGGGCGGTCACTCCCTGGACGACCCGCGTAGAGCGCGGGTTTCGGCTCTAGAAGGCACCATTGAGGCGGTCGTCGGTCATCTCGGGGTAGCCCTCATCAGGCTCGAAATCCCGACAGCCAGCGGTGGCCACGGAGCACCAGCCGTACTCGGGATCCTTGCAGATGAGGTGCTCTCTCTCATCGTTCATCTCCTCGGTGACCAGTGCAGTCTTTACCTGTCCCCCGCCAGTTCCAGAGATGTCAGCGACACCCATCCAGGTGACCCTCCACTCCCGCTCACGGTCATCACCCGCCACACACAGCGTAATCGTCTCGTCCTTCATTTCCCGTCTCCTTTGCCCCATTCCATGGGGTCATGGTTGTGCGCTGACACATCAGCGCGATCTCACTCGTAGGCCGGAGGCATAGCGTGTCCCTCCGGCAGACGTCCCTTGATCCAGCCGTGCGCCTAGCGGCGACCTACCCGTCCACTCGATACGGCCACTCGGAGGTGGCGCGTTCCTCAACCCTTTGCCTTTCTCCCTCCTCGGCACCGAATCCCTCCCAGACTAATTCATCCAACCGCTTGGTTAGACCGATGAGGGGATAGGCGTTGCGCTTGGAGAAGGCGACATCGATCAGGTCGTGGATGACGCCACGGATATCGTCCAGGCAGGCTTCAACGCTCCGCTTGGACTCGGGGAACGTTGCCCTATCCTCCCAAGTCCACCCAGCCTGCAGGATCTTCCCGAGGAGACGGCCATCGTTCCCCTCGCGCCGATACTTCTCAACCGACCAGACCTTTTTCTCGTCGCACCCACCGCTCTGGAGGGTAGTCCAATCGTTCGCCCACCGGCGCTCAATGTACTCCTGACCATTTTCGCCGGTCACTTGTACGTCAACACGGTAGGGGTAGCGGAAGACCGTTGCGGGGAGAGAGGCATCCCCAGGGCATCCCCAGACCCAGTCCCAAATCTTCACAGCGAAGCGGTGCCACGTCCCGTCCTCGTCGGTCGGCTCGCTGGGGCAGTCCCAGGTGAAGTCGGATCGCAGCGCCGGATACTTGTCCGGGCATCCGAGCCAGTCCTCGAACTCCTCGCGGTCTGGATAGCGACCAAATTTCAGAGCAAGGTCACGAATCTCCTCGGCCTTGTTTGGGACGTGACCTGCCTCAATGCGGATGATTCCCTCACCGTGACAGGTGGGGCAGGTTTTCGGTTCTGCGGTCTCGCACTGGCTTTCATTCCCTTTGGTCGGCATGATCTCACCTCGTTCCTCAGTAGACATTCAGGTCATTGCTCCAGTCGCTCCAGAACGCTTGTCGTCTCGGCTCATCGGGGATCCAGCCACACTCGATCTAGCTTCCGTGCATCTTGAAAGACCGGCCCATCCGGAACAGCTCGCGCGGGTCGTAGCGATACAACTCCGACAGGCTCTGGTCGTAGTCACTCTGGCTGAAATTTGCAGCGAGCTGCTTTCGGATAGTCGCCTGGAACAAGCTGACGGCCGCATCATGAAGGCCGACCATCTTCACAGCCCGGAGGATCTGTCCATCCAAGAGATAGAAGAAAGCGATGTTCGGGTGAACTCCGTCAGCGGGATCGATGTAGTTTTTGATGCTGCCACGGTCAACCACTCGGGCATTGAAGTTGCAGTCAACCGGATTGTGAGGACTTGGGAAGTTGAAAATCCAGGAAACGATGGGAACGGAGGTTCCAGTCTCCAGATACGCATAGCGCTTGAAGCCCACCTGGAAGGCCATGCGCTCTGCGTCACTCAGCCCGGGGAACTGGATGATGACAGCCAGGTTGTCATGCCACAGTTCCATAACGGCACCCTCCTGCTGCGGAGCGGGAGCGGGGAAACGCTCACCAACCGCGAACTTCGAGATATCGACAGGATTGGAAACCATCTTTCATCCCCTTCTTCTCGGCTCTTCCGAGCCCTTCTCGCAGAGGCGATCATCAGCCTCTATCTCTCTTGTCCGCACCACGGTGGCCGCTGCCTCTGCGATCTGCATGCAGGGAATCGCTGTCTCCCCATCGGAGGCTTCGGAGTCCGGTACACCTTCGTTGCTGTCGGGACGCAGCCAGCCCTTTGAAGCCCACGTCTCCCTGAACCTCGGCTCGGGCCAACTCTTCCATGGATTGAAGTCGGCGCTGTCAGCGGGCCAGATGCGACCGCCCCGTTCGGGGTGCGACCAGCCGAACTCGATCTCCTTGCCACACTCCGAGCAGAGGACGGCCCAGGTCACGCTCTGCTCATCGACGGTCGGGTCGCCTTCCTCCACATCGGGCGGTTCCAGCGAGGGGCAGTCCTGGTGATCCTCCAGGCACGGATCACACTCCGTCTCGTCGCTCAGGGTTTCGCTATCGGATTCGACCTCATCTCGCTCGACCCACCCAACCCGATGGTCGTCATCGAGCCAGCCCCACTCGAAGAGCTTTACCCACCGTCGGTACGTCCGCTGGTAGGCGAACTCTCTCTCGGCTTCGCAGTTGCAGGGGATGGTCTCGGTGCCTTCGGCCTCCTCGATCCTCTCGTACACGACCTTGAACTTGTGGTTGCCGCACTCCGGGCAGGTGTAGGTGTGATCGGCCCGGTCACCCTTCGTGTCCATCTTGACATGCCTCCGTTTCCCCCCGGCCCTTGGGGGCCGGGATGCTGGTTGCGGAGGACGTGTCTGTTGTCACCTCCTCCACTATCTATTACCCCATTGAGCCCAATACTCAGCCCCCCAGGAGGAAAGCGAAGTGGTAACAGAGAGTTGCTGGGTGGCCTCCAAGTGGACGATCCACGGTCTCCCGGGCGTGTTCGCCCCCGCACGCGGGAACGGGCCCACCCATCCACCGCCGCCATCAGGGGGCTGACTGCTGGTCTAAGCACGGTCATCGCCGCCGCCTGCCTGCTCCGCTCGCTTCAGGTCTTCCGGATCAGTGAAATGCAGCTCCACCAGACCTCGACACCAGGCGAAAACCGGATCAAGATCCGACAGCTCGGCCACGAAAACGATCCTGTGACGGTCGCCGCCCCACGGGTACATGCAGGCGAGAGGAGGAGGGAGGGAGCACGACGGCCCGACCAACTCCTCAATGAGAGGAAACAGGTAATCGTGATTGCGTACACAGGCAATGCGGGCATCGTCACTCTGACCCTCGATGCCAAGGCCCATGACTAGCGAGCCGGTGTACTCATCTTCCTTGGCTTCGAGGCCACACTGCCGGGCGTACTCAGCGACATCTGTTAAGCACAACTCCATGAATCCGTTCCTTCCTCCGGCCTCGGCCGGGATACAAGCCAGGGGCCACTGGGCCCTTGGCCGGGTCAGTCTGGAGGCCCCTTCGAGTGGTCACCTCCTGTTCCGCCTACTCCGTCGAGCCCTGACCTAAGCCCCCTGCAGGGCAGCAATAGGAGGCAATATCGGGGGTTTGGGCCGTTTCCCTGATGCTGCCGGAAATGCCGTAAGCGAGGAGAATGTCTTCTCTTTCTCCTGTCGTCGGTCACCGACGCAGAAAAAAAGTGCGCCGGATCGAAAAAAACCCGAGGTGGAGTACCCTGGAGTACCTTTGGCTGTCCAGGTGCCCGAAAGACTGAATGCCCGTTCAGGTAGAACTACGGCTCGTACTCTCCCCACTCGCCGTCGCCCAGGACACCCGGTCAGCCGGTATCGAGGCTATCTGCATCACCTCCTCAGAATGGAGGATCACGCCATGATCAGCTTTGACATCACCGACCTCGATGAAGCTGCCGCTCGGGAACCGGATCGCCACCTCGACCGGCTACTGCGGTATCTGTGGTCGCAGGCCGACACAGAGCTTGATCGTTGGGCCATCGAGTCGCTGTCCGAGGGGCTCGAACTGTCCGTGATGATCACCAGCAACGACCCGATCACCCACGTCTGGGAGGCAGGCAAATCCTACGTCTCGGCGCTCTCGGTTGCCGGGTCTGTACCGGCCCGGAGAGGCGACCTTGTGCGGATGGTCGTGGAGCACGTCGGTGATTTGCTGGCGATGATCAAGGATTGGAAGGCCGAGCAAGATGAGGATGCGTCGTTGGCGGAGCGGTGGGGGTGTCGCCCAGTCCATCCTGTCGAGTAGGCCGGGACGAATGGGTATCAGCGATGCTCTGCTGGGGTCAGTTCCTCGAACCCAGCAGGCGGATGCCCTCTCAGAAAGGTGTGTAAACGAATGGCGCAACCGTTGACTCCTCGGTCATCACAATCAAGACAATCCCCACAACGACAACTACCAGTAGCGTCACAGACTGGAGCACGATGCCGGAGACAGCAAAGCTCCTCCCTGGTCGTCCAGGGAGGCGATGACTTTGACACAAGGCGATGACCGCCACCACCGCACCCGCCAAGATCAGCGAGAACAGGATCACCATCACCATCAGTCCGTGGTCACCCACAGCCCCGAGTATCGGTAACACCAGGGCCAGTACGGGCGATGCAATGCCGAGAACCAGGGCGACGATAGCCAGCGTCGGAGTTCCCTGGGCCTGGGGTTGTTCTCCATTCATCATTCTCTCCCTTTGTCCTGCGACATCCGTTCTGCGCCGCGAGGTAGCTCAATGTGAATCAGTCCTCGCACATCGCTTCTCCGTCCCTGATAGCCCTCTTTGCCTCCTGGCGTTGTGGTTCAGGCCAGCTTGAAACCGAATACCGCTCCCAGAGGTCACCAAGGCGCTCTTTGATGTCAGAGATTCTGGCGTTGTGGGGACGCTGTTCCTTGGCGAATCGGAGAGAAGCACGGCGGCTGCCTGCCAAGATTCTGCTGAACCACTTTTTCTCTATCGCCTTGGCCTTCTTATTCGCAGACGAGCACTCCCGGCCCATCTGCTGTGCTTCACGGGCGAGTCTGGGCAGATCCTCGGACGCCTTCACACTTGCGGTTGCAAACTCCAGCCGTGCCGCCTCGGCCTCCTTGACGCACTTCCCAGCCGGGAATGCTGTCAGGTAGTTCTCCCAGGCCGAGCCGCCTTTCTTCCTTGCTTCATCACACCCGACCAGATCACGGGCCTCGCCAGCACATTTCCCCTTCGGAAATGCCGCCAGGTAGCGTCCCAAAAGCTGGGGCGATGAGCTATTCCTGGCAGAAGTGCATAGCGCAGCTTCTGTGTTCTCCAGCCATTGTTCAGCCCGATCTTTGCAGACGCCGGTTGGATGGTCTTTCAGGTAGTCCCGCCAGTCGGAAACGGATTGGTCTCCATCCCTTGCACTGAGACAGGCCAGGTAGTCCATGGCCTCTTTCGCCTCTGGCGTTCCTGGCCAGTTGAGCGACACGGCGAGGAACAGCGAACTTGCTACGTCATCTTGTCCGGGCTTGGCAAAGGCGTCCTTCGCTTCATCCAGTTGAGCACCAGCAGGATTACACCCAGAAACTGGCATTGAAAGCATGGCCGATACAAGAATGAGGATCAGCACAAGAGTCGTGATGTCTGACCCTGCGGATTGTGATGTGTTCTTTCTTGGAGGTCTCGTTTCCATCCATTCCTCCCCTAGAGTCGCTGCCATCAAGGCACTGAAAACTCTGCCTGCAACAGCTAGCTCAGCAAGGTCAAGTCGTCAACTTGACCTTACCGTGCATGGTCATCACTTCCGGAACAAGCCAGTCTCTCCGAGAGGTCGCCATGCCACGAAAGAGAAACCAGGATCTTGTCCATGCCGTAGGGCAGAGGGTCGCCAGGGCTCGCCGCGAGCGAGGGTGGACGCAGGAACGGTTGTCAGAGGCTGTTGACATCCAGGCAGTCACTCTATCTCGACTTGAAAATGGGGACAGAGCCCTGAGCCTCTCGACACTCGGTAGAATTGCGGATGCGCTGAAAGTCAGCCTCGGGGATCTCGTTGACGGCAGCCGTAGCTTGCCAGCCCCCAAGCAGAGTCCGCAGGAAGCCGAACTGCTCCGCCTATACGGCCAGCTTACGAAGTCCCGCCGCCAGCTTCTCCTCCGGCTTGCCAGGGAGCTTGCACCAGCCAAGAGGTAGTTCGGGCAATCAGCCACCGGCCCCGCACCCCCGCTGCGTGGCGAGACAACCGAGCCGCCAACCCACCTCTACGGCTCTGGCTAACACCAAGTGGCACGCCGCCTCGGTGCCCAAAGCCAACCGCCTGGTGGCGGCATCGGGCATGAAGGCCATCAGACTCTCGAATGCCTGCCTGAACTCGGAGCGTGCCTGCTGGTAGCCTCCATCCTCACGCAGGGCGGAATCCAAGGCTTCACCAGGAGGCTCGGCTGGCGGGAGTCCACCCAGCAGAACGCGCGCCCCGAGGAGGCCATCGAGGGCTTGGTGCAGGGCTTCAGACACGTCGGTGGCGATCTCTGCTGAGGAGCCGAATACGGTAGTCTGACGGGTATCATCGTCGGTCATCGCTGGTACTCCTTCCTTGCTGCCTGGTGTTCAGCCTGCGGCCCGCTTGAGGTCGCTTACGATCTGGGCTACCAAGCGCACGCAGTCATCCTCGATCTCGCTCACGTCTTCCAAGTGAGGAATCCGATCCAGGGCAGCATGGATGTCATCTCCGGTGACGATGCCCGAATCGGCCAACGCTTGTAGAATGCCCCGGAGCCCGTCGTAGCCGACGCTGAACATGTCGTAGGAGATGATCCGCCGTCGGCGCCGGGTGTCCATGATCTCGATGAAGAACCCCGAGGCAGGATCCCAGCCGTACACGATCCGAATCCCGGCGGGCGTGGTGATGGTGAACCTGGCCATCAGCGGCCACCCTGGCGGGAGAGTTCCGGCATCCCGACCACCTGAGCGAACGCCTCGCTGCTGACCTCGATCCCGGCGCCGGGGTAGTCGCCCGGATTGGAGTTTTCTCCAACCCTGAGCAGAACGAGGTCGTTCTGGAGCAGCGGTGCCTCGGGCAGCAGGGCCACCCGAGCCAGGAGGGTATCCTCCAGGGTAAACTCCAGGTACGCCCAGACCATCTCCGGGGTCAGGCTGCAGCAGCCGAATCCCGACGGAGCCAGCTTTTCGAGCAGGCTCTGATGGTCGGTGTCGAGGGCGCTGATCGTAGCGAGCAGGAGCACCGTTCTGGAGAACTGATCCAGGTCGTGCTCCTTTGTGATGGACTCCAGGCCGAGGCTGACACCTGCCTCCTGCGTGGCCCGGAGCCGGGCATCGATCATCTGTCGGAGCCGCTGCTCCTCCGTCTCCAGCGGCTGGCACCGACGCCGGAGTTCCTCATGCTCGGTGTCGATGTTGGGGCCCACCACGCCTCGCTTGGGCGGGGTCGGCTCGGATTCGGACAGCTCCCGCTGGAGCCCGATGCGGCGAGAGCGGCACCTGATGTGCTCGATCTCGTCCATCAGGTACTCGATGTCCGATGAGTACGGCGGGCTGGTTGTTTGGTCGGCTCTCATCGGCCCTACCTCAAGAGTGACAGTCTCTTGGAGGGACTACTCGGGAGAGCCTTTTACTAAGCCCCCGATGCAGGTTTCTCGACCATCGGTGCCCTGCCCGCCACCCGCTTGAACATCAGCAGGCGAATGCGTTGACCGCGGATTGCTGACAACAGCGGCCTCGGGCCAGCGGAACCGATTTCGGGAGGTCGGTTCTTGGCCGCTTGCGCCTCATCGAGGTTGCTGGGCCTCATCGGTGGGCACCCGGTGCTGGTGACCGACGACTGAATAGTGGACCGGGCTGTTACCACCCAGCCGAGCTGAGCCTCGAAACCCCCGGCGCTGAGCGACGAGATGGGCGGCGAGTGCTGCGATCCAGGCGATGGCGGAATTGAGGAAGTCGAACCATCCGAGAAAGCGGCCTGGAATTGATCATGGGTCAGGTCGGGCCTCCCGACGTTGATGACCTACGCAGGTCTCTTGACTTGCAGAGGACAAGTCGATCGATGACAGGTCTCATCCAATATGGTACCCGTTATCTCGATGATAGGAACCGTCGATCACTGCATCCTCGGAGCAACTTCATGACCGTACGTAGGAGGTCTTCCAGAAAAGCCAAGCTACGCCTGTTGCCAACCAGTGATGTGCCAAGGTACCGCCACCACGAGTACGCGGGTCTTTTCCCACTGCTCCAGGGCGAAGACTTGCAGGCGCTCGCCGGAGACATCAAGGCCAACGGCCTCCTGATACCGATCGTTATTCACGACGGCAAGATCCTCGACGGGCGAAATCGCTACCGTGCATGCAAGAAAGCTGGCGTTGATCCACGCTTCGAGACTTTCGAGGGCACTGCGTCCGAAGCCCTCGATCTAGTGGTCAGTTTAAATCTGGCCCGGCGCCACCTCATCACGAGTCAGAGAGCGGCCATTGCCCTCGAGCTACTCCCCCTCGAGCAGAAACTCGCTCATGAGCGAATGAAAGAGGGCGGGAAAGGTAGGCAACGAATTGCCTCCCCTGGCAAAGCCACGGATGCGGCAGGCAGTCGGGTGGGAGTCTCCGGAGAGACTGTCCGCCAGGCAGCTCTCGTAGCCAAGATGGCACCGGAGCTAGCCAGAGCCATGAGAGACGGCATTGTCCGGTCAGTACCGGAGGCTCGAAAACTAGCGACAGCAGACAAGACACTGCGCCGCGCTGCTCTCAAGCTGATGAAGACGGCCGGTCTCCGTGCTGATGAGGCAATTGGCACCGCCCAAGACAAGATCAAGACTGCCAGGAAGCGGCGTCGGAAGCACAAGGCCATCGAGGTCAGAGAACCCCACTTCCGGCTCATCTACGGAACTCACGTGATAGATGCCCTGCGTGGTCTTTCCGATGCATCCGTCCACAGCTGCTGTACGAGTCCCCCGTTCTACGGAGGTCTTCGAGATTACGACTCCGTTCCCGTCAAGTGGGCGGATGGAAGTACAGGTCACCTTGGCCGCGAGCCGACGCCCGAAGCGTACGTCGAGCACATTGTCGAAGTCATGGAGGAGGTAGGCCGGGTGTTGCGACCAGACGGCACCCTGTGGCTCAACATCGGAGACAGCCACGCATCATCTCCAGCCCGAGGCACCAGCCCGTCGAAGCGATTCAAAGCCGGAGGCCGGGCGTACGATGAATGGGTGCGGCAAGCGAAAGGCAAGCTGGACACGAGCCGAGTCCCGGGACTGAAGCCGAAGGATCTGATCGGTATTCCGTGGAGAGTCGCCCTCGCTCTTCGCGATCTAGCCTGGTATCTCCGCTCAGACATTATCTGGCAGAAGCCCTCAATACTCCCGGAATCGGTCCAAGACAGAGTGACACAGAGCCACGAGTACATCTTCATGCTCTCCAGATCCGAGCGATACTTCTACGACTCGTTCGCTATCCGTGAGCCATCAGCAAAGGGAAAAGGCGGAACCCAGGATGAAGAGTCCTGGAGGAGCAGGAGGTCGGTCTGGACGGTCCCGACGCAGCCATTCGGAGGGGCTCATTTCGCGACCTGGCCTCCGAAATTGCCCGAGCTGATGATCCTCGCTGGAACATCGGCAATGGGCGCTTGTGGCACCTGTGGGACGCCATGGAGGAGAATCGTAGAGGCTGATGCTGCTCGCACTAGACAGAGAAAGCCACACAGCAAAGCCTACTCCTCCAAGACGAGAATGGGTCGAGCTGCTCGGCGAAAGGGCGTCACTGGACAGGGAGAATCTGGAACGGGATTTGATACCACGGAGAAACGCTCTGTCGGCTGGACTCCCACCTGCAGGTGCAAGAGGAACAAACCTGTGCCCTGTACCGTGCTCGATCCGTTCTCTGGCTCTGGCACTACCGGAATGGTCGCACTTCAACACGGCCGAGACTACATCGGCATCGATCTCAATGCGGACTACCTCGAGATGGCGGAGGAGCGCATCAAGAGTATAGAATCCGTCGAATAGCCACTTCTGCTGTTGGTCTACCGTTGTCAGTTCGCCCTCGATGCGGCACTCGCTGCCGCTCGGCAAGCTGTTTCTTCGGCGAGAGCAACGATCGTTTCGGTCTCAAGGCCTCCTGGCTTGACGCACAGGCCTTCCCTCTCCCAAATCTCGGATGCCCTTGCGAGTACATCTTCAGAGTTCACGTTCTCCGGATCAGTACCGCCCAGGACCATCGTTCCGATCACCGACAGATAGATTGCAGCAGCTCTCGCCAGCTGGGCGAGCCAAGATATCGTCGGCCCATTGTGTTGGGAATTCAGGTCGAGGAGGCCATCCCGGTGGAGAACCTGTAGCGCTCTCCGATAGGCCGCCTCCAGGAACTTGGGATCAAGGTCAGTCGGCATACCCAATCACTCCACGCAGCGCGGACTCAAGGTCGTTCATCCGTGCCTCCTGGCCGAGCCAGCTGTCTTCGGAATGCAGGTGAAGTCCAACATGGATGCCGACGATCTCCAGGGCAACCGAACCACCTCGGCGGGCTTGCTTAACAGTCACCCTGCCTGCCCGCCTCCTGACAGCTCTCCTTGCTCTGCTGAGGGCTTCGTCCATTTCTGGAGGTTTGACCCCTCGATAGGGTGCCTTGGTCTTCCCCTTGTATTGGCCGTTGACGGCCGATATCAGGAGGTCGTTGTTGGTCCAGACCGTGATGTCTGGCGTCAGTGGATACTGTCGCAGCGCCCGCGCCAGGGCCTCTGCCACGGCTGTTGTGGCATTGCGGCGCCGTGGTCCGCAGAGCAGTGGCAAGGGTTTGCGAGAATGCCCTTCTGCCGCGAAGCCAAGGACAGCTCCCATGAACATGCGCCCTTTCCGATGCGGAAAGACGATGATGTGCGAGCTCTCGTTCCTGATGAACCAACGAGTTCTGGCTTCCCTCGGATCGGCCGACCTCCGCAATCCCCAGGTGATCCGGCCATCAGCTCCAGACCCGGACACGTGAGGAGAGGTGCTTAGCCTCCAGTGAGCATCTCCAGGATCTCCTCCGCTGGTTGGGTGTCCGAACAGACCCCCGGTAGTCAGGAACCTGTCATCCAGTGGGGCGTTTAAAGTCACCCAGCGACATCCCCGGCGGATCAGCCATCTGGACAGCCGCTGCCAAATGCGGACCACTCTCCGGGCCGCGACAGCATGGCTGTCGCTGGCAGCAAGCTCCTCCCAAGGTGGCACTTCGATATTGATCCATTCGTCAGCGCCAATGGCTGGGTAGAGTTGCTCCAGGTTGGCCTCGACCGCACAATCCCACCGGGCCGGAAAGACCAGGTCCGCATCACACCTCCCCCCGGCCCTGATCCCTTGGAGACAGGGGCCGGGGGGAGGCCGCATCGGGTCGAAAAGGGCCCGAGCGGATTCTCCATGGTGCGGGTCCGGCTCCTTGTCCGGCTTCGCACCCTGGAGGTAGCGGATACCATCTTCGCGGCAGTGACCGGCCACGGCATCCGTGCGGATACCGAATCCCTGGCGGGATCCAGTACGAGATACTTGAGTAGGCGGCCTTACCTGAATGGGAGGATTCACCTTCACAGGAGATGCCTCTCTTCAGGTTCACCAGGCCTACCTGACCCAAGGTCACCATGGAGAGGGAATCCAGAACCCCAAGGGCTATCCTTGCCCCTAGGACTTCTGGATCTCCTTCTCTCCCTCAGCTCGGCCCGGTCTCCTGCCCATCTGATCTCCCAGTCCCTCAAGACCTGGAACTCATGGGGCCGGTCACCGGCACCAAGGGACAGTCGCTGCTTCTCCTTTGCTTTCAGATTGAGTGTATCGAGGATCGCTTCCATGTCACGGACAGTCTCGCTGCGGCCATCCTTTGACCGGGATGCGACGAAGAAATTGTCCGCATAGCTGGTGATCACCGAGCCTGGTCTCGCGGTATGGTGAACACGGGCTACGTAGAAGTTGAACATCAACGGGCCGATTGGACTCCCGAGTGGGATTCCAGTGACTTCGACAAGCTCGCCGTTGCGTCTAGGATCGATGGCCTGCGTGCCGAGACACCGTAGGATCAACCTGGCGAACTTGGCCGGACAACCATCCTCGATCAGCATCTGGCGGAGTATTGCCCGGTCTACTGACGGGAATGCATTGATGATGTCCCATTCGGATAGGAACAGATGACCCCCATTGACGGCCCGTCGCAGCCTGTAGGCGACGATCTTGGTGCTACCCCGAGGAACACCCGGGAAGCCCGGAAGCTCCACTACACGGCCATCCAGATGAGTGGCTCGGTACCCGTGTTGGAAGGGGCTGAGGCCGGGATCGACCAGTGGCTCGAGGATCTCCAACAAAACGGCAGCAATGAGCCTGTCGTACACACTCGGGACAGCAACGGACCTCTTACCTCTCCCGTTTGGCTTGTCCCATTGCGCTAGACGGAGGAGCCCGCACCGGTAGGACTGGAGCCGGACCCGCTCCGCAAGGGGAGTCAGCACCTGAATGCCCTTCCGAGGATTAGAAATCCATGTGGTCTGCCGGCTCTCGCCATCTGCGCCCCTTGTCCGGAGCCCCGCTCTTTCCGCTGGGGCTCGCCAGAAGACGCCCATCTGCCGGCGGTACTCTCCGGTGTAATGTGCTGCAGTCTGGCGGTCCCGATGGGTTTCGTACAGGAACTTGGCGCTCCCAGCCCTCCGGAGGAATTCCTTGTACGCCATTTCCCAGAGAGCTTTTCGTTCCCGGCGGGTCATCTTGCAGCCCCCCATACTGTCATCCGCTCACCAGCAATGGGGGAGCCATCCCCAATGTGTCTCGTTCCATGCTCTTGAATGATTGTGTACCGAGCGATGGCTTGCCAGCCGAGGTTCTTCCTGATGGCCTTATCGATCGCGGCCTCAGCCCTTGCTACCATGGGCACGGTGACGCAGACCTTGGTACCGTGGTCCTCGACACAGCGCTTGAGGGTCTGGAGTCTGCCCAGGCTGGCTACGACGAAGTCATCGAACCCCAGCGAGAACTCTGGATGCTGGCTACCGATGCTCGTCTCACCGTTGATGTTCCAGTACTCTGCTCCTCCAGCGTCTAGCAATCTGAGATTCTGGCGGATTGACCAGCGGTCAGCGGGGAGAGGCAGAGGGACCAGGACCAACTGTGGGGCCTTGACCTCACGGTGGATCCGCCAATCCGCCTGGCGAAGACTGCGCGCCGCCTCGCCGGCGGTAGGAAGAACGACCATGTGGACCCGCCTGCCGAGCACCTGGCCCACCAATTCGGCGGTGGCTGTGGCTCCAGGTCCAAGCTCCCAGACGACTCCGCCTCCTCCTGCAAACTGGAACATGGCCGGGCACCACTGGAATGGACTCGGCGGATTGCCGCCTGAGTATGTTGGCCTGCCAACCAAGGCCTTGTCTGTCCTATTCGGTACCACCAAGACACCCTGGCCTGCCTTGGCCAACTCCATCACCCTGTCTCGGACGGCATCGTGATTCCAACCGACGACGGCTTCCGGCTCGGCATCGGGCAGCACCCGGACAGCACTCCTCCGTCGTTGACCAACTTCCTGCCAGATCCGCTTCCGTAAGCGCTCTCGCCCGCAGTGATCCGAGTACAGGGAATAGATTTGCCGGAGGTATTCCCCCGTCTTCTTGTTAGCCGGAAGCGTTCTAGCCTGTCTTACCTCCTCCAAGCGAGACTCATCTACCGTTTGCGTGGATGTCACAGAAGCCAGGCCTTCGATGACCTCCTCCAGCGCAGCCATTTCTTGTCTTTGCTCTGACTGCTGGCGTGCTGTCTTGTTGATCATGCTGGCGTCCGATACCTAGAAGTCTGGGCTTTGTGCCCTTGGGCACTTCGGTCGCCAACTCCATTGGCCAGGTCATCGAGCAGTTCATCTATCAATGCGTCGCTCGTAACGATGAGGACTTCGGCAAGCTGCCTGACCTGTTTCTGCGCCCGTGGGTCTTCATGGCCCATTCGCTCGGTGAGGCACTTCAAACCAGCTCGTTCTCCCGCCATCTGTGTTCCCGGCAGATAGCTACTCCGGTCTATCAACACCCACTTGATTGTCGCCAGGGTCACATCGATGATCCTCTGCAGTGGTTCATCGGCGAGTTCGGCGAGAGGACTTTGGGCAGAGGAATCGCTGGCGCAGTCCTGAATCGCCCGGCCGGCAGCAAACCAGAGCCAATTGATTTCACTATCTCGTGCAGTCCGCTCCTGCATCTCAGCTCCTCCATCCGTACGTAGACCGGCTTTCCGGTCAATCAGCTCATCCCCGCCTGCCCGGCCGCAGCAATGCATCCTCGACCTCCTCCACTCGGAAACGGACTATTTGCCTGTGCCTCCAGCAAGGAATAACGTGTTCTCGAGCTAGGCGCAGCACCGTACCCTTATGGACTTTCAACCTGTTGGCCAACTCCTGCGCGGTGATCCAGGTTCCCGGAGTGGGCGGACTTTCTGCCCCGTTGTTGTGTCTCATCCTACTCACCTCCTGCTCAGTAAGTCCTGCACGTATAATGACTCTACCGACAGCAGCTGGCTTCTCCCGATCAAATCGGATGATTTTCGGGCCTGCGGACTGATCTTGAGTCGGTACGGTGAGCTACTGACTCCTCCAGTTCAACCGACAATGATTCTTCCGTGCTCGATCGATGAAAAACCCCTATCCCCACCTCGAATGACGGTTCCACTGATTCTCCTTGACCGTTTCCACGTCTTTCCGACCGGCATCGTGCAAATCTGTGCGGATCCAAAACGGTTGCGGTTGACCGGGGTTTGGCCGGGGTTTCTAGGGGGTTATCACTCATGGATTCGAAGTGCTCTCGACCCCTCATCCCAGACAAATGGCCAGACCTGCACTGTCCACCAACGAGGTACCCGCGAAGCTGCTTGACCTGATCAGATGAACAATCCGCACGCACGCGCGCGAGAGTGAGAATACAGGTGCGCTCGAGCCCCCCGACGCACTTCACAAAGTGGATGGACCGATAGACCGCACAGCAGCTCACCAGTCAAACCGATCACACCAGCGCATCATCTACGCCATCTCCCCCGCACGGCCGAAATCGACCCGAAATTGCTCGGAGCGTCTCCCACGTCCCGGGATCAAATGATCCCAATCGGGTAGAGCTCATGGGCCCACTCAACAGAGTCGGCACGGTCACGGGCCCCTTTGGACCGCTGCGTCAAGGAGCTCGATATGGCTATGCACGAGTACCACGTCCATCCCATTGCCAAGTTAATCCCCGAGGCTGACGAGGCGACCTACGCTGCCCTCAAGGCTGATATCGCCCGAGACGGCCAGAGGCAGCCGATCATCCTCTTCGAGGGCATGGTGCTCGACGGCCGCGCGCGCCTGCGGGCCTGCATCGAGACACACAGGAAGGCGATGACGGCCAATCTCACTGGGACGGAGGAGTCGGCACTAGCCCACTTGATAGCCTCCAATCTCGTGCGGAGGCACTTGACTCCTGCCCAGCGGGCGGCCATCGCCGTGGCGCTGCTGGGTGAAGAGAGGAAGCGCGCCCGCCAACGGATGCTTTCGGGTAGGGCTGACCCTCCCGAAGATGGAGGGGAGGGTTGCGCAGGCGAGGCAGTCGTGATCGCCGGCAAGCGGCTGGGCGTTTCTGGCGAGTCTGTTCGTCGGGCAGCACGGATAGGAGAGCGTGCTCCAGAGGTCTTGGAGGCGCTGCGGGACGGTGTGCTGGCCTCCATCCCCGAGGCCGAAAAGTGCGTCTCTCTGCCCACTGATGTGCGCCGCGATGTCCTCGCCCGGGTCAAGGCCGAGGGCGGCAAGGTCGCAGATGCTATCGGGGCAACGACAGCCGACGGGAAGACTCCTTGGAACAATCACCCCCCGAAACGAGTCGAGGTCACCGAGCCAACTTACAGGTTGATCTACGGCGTCCATGTGCACGATGCTCTCCGTAATCTGCCAGACCAGTCGGTACACATCGCCTGCACCTCGCCGCCTTACTTTTGTCAGAGGGATTACTCGATTGGGTCGGTGTCGTGGGCCGATGGTTGGGAGGGGCAGCTTGGTCTTGAGCCGACCATCGATCAGTACGTCCAGCACCTGGTCGAGGTACTCAGCAAGGTGCGACGTGTTCTGCGGCACGATGGAACGATGTGGATCAATGTCGGGGACAAGTACATTGATGGTCACTTGGCTGGAGTGCCGTGGCGGGTGGCCCTCGCTCTCAGGGATGATGGATGGGTCCTCCGCCGTGACATCATTTGGGAGAAACCCAATTTCACCCCGGAGTCGGCAAAGTGCCGCCCGACGGGCTCTCATGAGTACGTCTTCATGCTAGCCAAGCAGAAGAGCGGCTACTACTACGATTGGGGTGCCGACACAGAGCCGATGATCGAGCAGGTTAAAGCCGGGCTTGATGAGAGCAACCTCCCTGATGGTGCCATCCCTGGCCGCAACCTCCGGTCGGTCTGGCGGATCAATGTCCAGCCGACCGACTACGGTCACTTGGCGCCCTGGCCGGAGGTGCTGGTCGAGCGGATGGTCTTGCTGGGTACTAGCGAGCACGGGGCTTGCCCGACCTGCGGTGCGCCGTGGAGGCGTGTCACAGAGCGCCCGACTCGCCCTACAGATGGCTGGAAGCGGGGCCGGAACGGTCGTGATGGGGGTCTCACTGTAGCTGACGGCCTCGACAGCAACGGAATGAGCCACGGCGCACACTCAACTTGGCTGGCCAAGAACCCGCATGTGACGACTGGCTGGAAGCCGACCTGCCAGTGCGACGACAACGATGCCTCGGGCCGGTGCGTGGTGCTGGATCCATTCAGCGGCAGCGGCACCACCGGCCAGGTGGCGGTGCGCCACGGGCGGGACTACATCGGCATCGATCTGGACTCTGCTGCGCTGACGACGGCCGAGCTGCGAATTCGTGAGAGCAGCACTGCTGGCAGCGAGGGAGGGTCACTTTCGCCTTCGGCCGCGTAATAGACATCGAGCCTGACACATCCGGTGCTTGTTGGGCTGACACCGCTCTCGAGCACCTGGAGTGATAGATATGGCAAATGACAAGGGCAATGGCAGACCATCCGATGATTCTTTGCTTGGCCTGCTCAGTGATTTCGCCGCCGAGCCGGCGGACGAGCAGCCTGAGGCGTATAATAGCAGAGCGACGTTGTCTACGAACGAGGATGAGCCTGACGCTGACGTCTGGGCCAAACTCAACGTCGACAGCAAGGGTAACGTCAGAAACACGATCAACAACGTCCTCATCATCATGACCTACGATCCTCAGTGGTCGGGACGCTTCTCTTACAATGCGTTTTCCGGTTCCGTAATGCTCGACAACACCCGCTTGGCGGACACTGAGATTACAGGGTTTCGGATTGGCATTGGCCGCCGGTACGGCATTGAGCCGGCAAAGGGCAAGGTTTGGGAAGTAGCGGATCTTGTAGCTCGTAGTCGAACGTTCAATCCGCTCTCCGACTACCTGAATAGCCTCCACTGGGACGGTATAGAACGGAATTCGAAATGGACCATCCGCGCCCTCGGTGCTGACGACACGCCAATCAACCGGGTGATGTCGAGAAAGTGGTGCATTAGCGCAGTCGCACGTGCGCTTGACCCCGGATGCAAGCTAGACACCGTTCTCCTCCTCGCGGGACCACAGGGAATCGGTAAGTCAACGGCATTTCGGGCCCTGTCGAGCGACGAGTGGTTCTCGGACACCGAGATTACCCTCGGGAACAAAGATGCCTACATGCAGATCCGCGAAGTGTGGATCTACGAGATGGCCGAGATGACCGCCCTACACAAGACCCGGAAGGAGAGGGTCAAGTCTTTCCTCTCAAGCTCCACCGACAATTACCGAGTCCCATATGGCCGAATCGTTTCCCAGGTGCCTAGGCACACGGTGTTCGTGGCAACCACGAATGAAGAAACGCCCCTGGATGATCCGACTGGTTCCAGGAGGTTCTGGCCGATAGCCACGCCCGGGCCGTTGGATCAAGATTGGCTGGAGGAGAACCGCGATCAAATCTGGGCCGAGGCCGTCGTCGCTTTCAAGGCCGGCCACCGATGGCACCTGGATGACCAAGAGGAGCTCGAGCGCGAGAGAGTCGCTCGGGACTTCGAGCATGTTGATCCTTGGACGAGCCACGTCGCGTCCTGGGCCGAGGAGCGCCATGAATTCACGATCAGGGCCTGCCTTGAGGAAGCGCTACGAGTTCCGTCGCAGCGCCAGGGCCGTGAACACCTCAATCGCATCGGTGCCGTTCTGCGGCGACTAGGCTACACCAAGCGAAAGGCTCGAAGAAATGAGACAGCTGATGGCTCCCGGCCGTGGTTGTGGTTCAGGCGAGAGAAGGGCTGACGAGCAAGTGGTCCATCGGTCCATCCGAATCCCGCAAACTGCGTCACGGCCTGTAATGTCCGAGCACAAGATGTCCGATAAGAGGATGGACCGATGGACCGTCTGAAGAACGTCAGCAGGTTGCCTGGACGATCTTCTCCTCCATTTGAAAGCAAGAATGCGCAGTACCCTGTTTCCCGGCTCATCTTCAAAGTCCGCCGACAGAGCCGCCGGAACCATAGGTGATTGCCGAGGCTCTTAACCTATCGGCCTTTCCAATGAAGACCAAGCTCCACTACTGCAGGCCGCAAGTGCTCCGCTCCATACTTGGGCAGGGGGACCGATCTATCGCCTGGATAGGGTAATAGGAGTAGGCACTGAGACAACGACTCGGACAACCAGAAGAGTGCGAGTAGCAAATGGACGCATCTACGAGGACGAGGAGGATTATCGGGCAGACGCGACCTACCGAGACCAGCAAAGTGACGTGCTCTACGACCTGCAGCGCCAGGCCCTGGAGATCTGGCGGGCCGTGGAGAAGCTCAAGGAGGAGTACGATGTCTAGCAACACGACCCTGGAGTCCACCCTGTCGTCGCTCAACACGGATCACCTCCTGGATCTGGGCAGCGACCTCTGCACTGTGCGGAATCGGGCTGACGATCTGCTCGGGATAGAGCATCCCATCGTCCAGTCGCTATGCCACCAGGTGCAGGCGGTGATCGACTTGCTCGACCTGCTCGATGCCGAGCAGGCAGCGCAGCTTGCTCGGGCTGTCGGCCACCCGCTCCCGAAGCGCTAGCAGGCCGGGTCCTGATGATCATCTCGGCAACCGGATCACGGATTTGTCACCTTCCGCAATGTGGCATCAAGGTGCTCGCAACTGTAGAACGCTGCCGTGGCGAGCAGACAGATCGGGGCATTCACCGCCGGCCCCAACCCTTGCCAGGTCACGAGTGGCGGCTGAGTGGGAGAGAACAATGAATGACGACAGCGATCGAAAGACAGGGAAAAACTCCGGCACGGAGCATGTGTCATCTTCCAATGCTGGATTCCAGAAGGTGGTTGCTCACATTCCGAACGAATTCGTCAAAGGCATTCTTCTACTTGCCGAGGACCTGCGAGTCGAGAACGAATCCGTTGGAGAAGTCCTCGGACATGCATTTGCTCCTGGACTCGTCAGCCTCTGGGCAAGCCGACTGCAGGCGTGCGTGCGCCACACACTCAGTGCTGGCCGGACGCCCGATCAAGCACATGCGGACGCTGTCGCAGACCACCTCGAAGATCTCGAATCTACTGTAGCCGATTGGCGGGTTCTCGCAGACCAGATTATCGGCATACGGAGCCAAGATATGCAGGAGTCGCTAGCTGGCTGCCTACGGAAGGAAAAACAACAACATGAGTAGGAAGAACAGAAAGAGGCGCCCGCGTTGGGCAAACGCACGCAAGAGGGCACACGCCCTCGTGAACCAATCCAGCGGATTCGCTGAGCTACGCAAGAAGACCTCTGCTCTCCCAAGGGAGGAGCTCGAGAAGATGAAGCTTGGTTGCTTGGAGGGCATGCCCGATGAAGAGCGGCGCATGATGGAAGGCGCCTTTGGCCTTGGCCCACGGACGCAAGAGTCAGATGATTTCATCCTCGGCCTCCTGGCCATCATGCATGGCCGAATCAGAATCCACATCGACGACCATGCAGGAGTTCTTGGCCCTCTGAACTGGTTTGCTGATCTGGCGAACAATGCGGTACCGGCGGAGCCTTCAGACGAGTCGCCTGATGATAACTGATTTCTCCGGCATCGACGCCGTTATTTGCTCGGTGAGCTTGGTAAGGTGAACAACGTGCTGTCCGACCGCACTCTACTGGAAGTTGGACGCCACTTCCACGCGGCATTCATGGAAGACGGGACCTTGACAGCTGCCCACCTGCCGCTCACAGGAGAGCTCCTTGGTCGTCTGCGTCAGATAATCCGGGAGACCGCCTATCACGAAGAAGCCACCGACCTGGCCGCAGTCGACTCGGAGGACCAACGGACGATGCCCTGTAGGATAGCTGACGTTGATGCACAGCCGACATAGAGTCGGCTAATTCCAAGAGCGGCTTGGAGGAACATGAAGGAGGTTATCATGAGCAAGGAAACAAAAGACATCACAGTTGTTGTAAACCTCGATGCCCTCGTTCGTCTTACCGAGATCGCGAAGGCGATTAGGACTCCAGATGAAACCGCTGAGCGGGTGATGGGCAAGGCATTGCATTCGGGACTGACAACGATTAAATGGCTCCGGCTTGAGGAAAGGGTGGAGTCAACACTCCTGCGAAAAGAACTGCCCTCTGAGGCAGACTGCTATGAACTCGCTTCGGAGGCGTCTGAGCTTGAATACGAGCACGACAAGGTTGTCGACTTAATGCGCAGGATCAGTTCGCTGCGGGCGGACCTGCGTGAGTAGTGAGTGCTCGCTGATCCGTTCGGGCAGGCAGACTCACGGCAGCTACCTGCAGCGACTTCCAGCTCCGATATCGTTCCTGAGTAGTGCGGCCAAGCGGCTCTGGTATTCCCTCCCTTCCCGCGCAACCACGATGCCGTAAGAGAATTCACACTTCCGATTGGAAACGTCGCTTCGCCGGAAAACTCGCGTCTCGATTCAATCCACCTGTCGGCGAACAATAATGAAGAGGACGCCACACAGATCGCGCTCTACTGGAGGAGGCTCTCAGCCAGGACGTGGGTTGTCGGGTTCGCCAAGCTCAACCTGTGACTGTCGTACCTTCTGGTGGTCCGGGGATCGCTGTGCCTCGCAAAATCCTGTACCTGGTGGAGGGGCACGCCGTTGGCGAGTGCCGTAGTCACGGCTCCGTGTCTGAACAGGTGCGCATGAACCGGTCGGTCAATGCCGGCCTGGCCGGCGATGCGCCGGATTCGCTTCCAGGCGCTTTGCACCGAGATCGCCCTACCCCTGCAGGCCTCGCCGCCCTTGGTCACGCTCACGAATACCGGCCCGGTGGTGATTTCCGCCGCTGACAGCCACCGGGTGATTGCTTCCCAAGCCTCGGCGGCGAGAGAGACACGATCAGTCTTGCCACCCTTGCCGTGAATCGTGGCTACCTTATAGCCTAGCTCCTCTCCAAAGTCCTCGACACGTAGCCCGAGCGTCTCGCTGATCCGAAAGCCCTGCAGAGCAAGCACCGTGAGCAGCGCAATATCCCTCTGGCCGATCAAAGTTGCCGGGTCGGGCACAGCGAGCAGGGTCTTGACTTCCTCTGGAGAGAGGCCCTTCCGGGGGGACATGTCTGGCACGCGAGGCCTTCGAGCCCTGGCCGCTGGATTGCGATCGATGATTCCCTCGTCCTGGGCAAAACCGTAGAATCCACTCAGAGCGCTCAGATTCTTGGCGATCGTTGCTGGTGCACGCCCCGCCTCCTCCATGCTCGCCCGATATGCCTCGATGTCCCGCCTAGACGCTGCTACGAGATCCCGACCGCCGAGGAACCGCTTTGCATCGACGAGCACCTGGCGATAAGTTTTCCGGGTGGATTCAGACGGCAGGCCCCGGAGGAAGGCATCTGCCAAGCTTATCCGCTTCTCCGGGAATGCGATTACTCCTTTCATTTCGTCTTTGTTCATGTCAGGCCTCCTCGTTGCGCTACAGAATTCCAGTTCTATCAACCAACCAACTCCGGCGGCTAGCCCGCTAAGCCCCTGCTACCGTAGGTTTCAGCAAATGGATGGAACCTAAGCTCGGTTATTCGCGGCTCTCACTGACGGTTGTACTTGATATCGAAATTTCACCCGAAAAGGCGATCAATGAACGAAGCAGCTACGTTGACGAGATTGATGTTGATGAGCGTGATTGGAAATGACTTTGAGCGAGAGCCCTTTCGAACGTATCGCTTGATCTCCTTTTTCAGGAGCCTCATTTTGTCTTCGCCTTCAGAGCAATTCACGTCATTGGCAATCGTAAAGAGACCACGCAGGGCGTTGACGAGGTGATACTCCTCGCTCAAGGAGTTGAGCTTCACCGCGACGTTCAATGCTGGTGACTTGCAGAAGAACACCACAGCTGGTAGGCGGTTCGGTTTCAATCGCAACGATCTTGTGAGTTTGTATATGTTTTCCGTTGAACGCAGAGGTAGGTCGATCTTCTTCAAGGCGTCCAGGAGTCTCATTCCTCGATACTCTCTCGTCCACCAGTCTCGATAGCTTTCATGATTGGCTTCGTACTGCGTGGGAACCGGCGCATAGACGACGCAGTCTCCTGCGAGTGGGACAATCTCTGATGCAAGATGCTTGTCCATGAAATCTCTGACCTGCGTGTCTGCTTCGGTGTATAGAAACGCAGCCTGAATGCCTCTATGTTCATTCTTCAGGTGTACTCGCAACTCTGAATTGTGCCGGTACAGTGCGTTAAAGGGCAGGACGCCTGCAGCAAAGCTCGTTTTCGGCCTGAATATAATTGCGTCACCTTCAGACAAGCCGAGTTCGCTTGGCGTAGACCAGAAACCGGTCGGACTCAGAGTTTCTGACTGCCTCTGCTGTTGCGGATCTTCCGTCGCCGCAAAGTGAATTTCAGCGACCTGGTGAATAAGCCCGTTGTAAGAGAACTCTTTCACTACTTCGTGCAACTCGCTTAGACCGTCGATGAGGATTCGTTGCTCTAGATACTCAACTTCGAGAGATTGGAGCTTTCCAGAGAGATACTGCCCAATGCTGATTTTCACATTCCCCTCCCTCCTGTCCCGCTGTCTCTGATCAGATGCTAGCCTGATCCCTTCCTAGGTTCCCGTTCGACCGACTATATTCTATCGTCGTATCCGCAATCAACAGATCTGATTCAAGAACTAATCGCTGCCCATTGTAACCAGATCTAGTCTCCTTCGAGGGCTCTCATATTCGCCTATAGCATCTCATAGGCGTTGACATCCGAGGTTGGGTCGATTAAGTGCGTCATGTAACTCACCTTGTCTCCGTGGAGGGGGAGCATCTGTGTACTGCTCGCAAAGCGTAAACCTTGTGTGTTGCTCCGATTCGGTTCTGGAATGACCATTACGATGGGAGGCTAACTCATGGCGGTCTGGCAACTCGCACCGGGTGGTACAGGTAGGGATTTTTCTGAGGTGTTCTTTCGTTTCGGCGTCATGCTGGTTGGTCCGGGCTCAGACGGAGACTACCGTGAAAATGCGGAAATCTACAACGATGGACAATACTGGGACACGTACAAGTATGCCTATCGCATCGCTGAGGAAGTGAAACTGGGCGACCGAATAATCGTCAAGAAGCCTCTCAGTCGCTCTTGGCAGATACTGGGAGTTGGAGAGGTCGTTGGAGACTATGACTGGATCGAGGCCTTTGGCGACGTTGATGGTTGGGACCTGCAGCACTCTAGATCCGTTGCTTGGCGAGTTCCCGAAGCCCCTGTCGCCACGACCGGACTGAGCAGGGGCACTCTCATTAGAGCTCATCAGCCCGAAGCCCTAGACACAGCAGAGAAGATCTGGAGAACCGCAAGGCCCATCAAGCCCAGTCCTTCCCCAAAGCCGTCAAGAGAACTGTCCATGGAGGAGCTCATCGGATCATTAGTCGAGCAGGGCGTACCCGTCGGTCGTGCCGAAACGGTTACCAACACAGTTTGGAGGATCCGGCGACTTGCGAGCTGGTACAATAGCCACGGCCGACATGTAAGCGAGCATGAGATCCGCACGTTCTTGATTGCTCCATTGATTACGGCCCTAGGCTGGCCGGAACAGCGGATCAAGATCGAGTGGAATCATATCGACATGAGCCTCTTCGATCGTCCCTACACGAAAGACAGCAAACCGCTGGTTATCATAGAGTCGAAGGGCCTTTGGGCCGGTCTTTCCTACGCCGAGTCGCAGGCGCAGGACTACGCGAAGTCATATCCTTCATGTTCGACATTCATCGTATCCGATGGCCTCAGATACAAGATGTTCAGGCGAACCAAGAGGCAGTGGCGGTTCACTTCTTATGTGAATTTGGTGTCACCGCGCCTTCGCCATCCATACATGGAAGAGGTGTCAGGAGCGAGGGACTTTTTTATTGCAGCACTACCTGAGAACACGTAACCAGGTAGATGGTTGCCCCGAGATCAGGAGCCGTACTGCTTCAGGAGCCTGTTCGTCATGATGGGGATATTTCGTGTATCCTCGCATTCCAGAGTCTCCCACCACTTTCGCCAAGCCTGCAGCTTGTACTTCCTCATGCCGATTTCCGATACGCACCGGATTTTCGGATTGCGCGGGTGACGGTGCACGAGATTTAGATGTTCAATTTCCCAAAGCCACTCTTCGGCCAGTTCCTCTTCAACGTAGATCGCGCTCCAGTGGTTCCAATCAGGATACCCAATAATGCCAAGTAGCCTTTGGAGCTTGAACCACTCCTCCGATCCTTCAATCGGCTCCGTATTCGGCAATCTACCCGGCCTGTCCTCCAATGACTCCATAAGACGCGGATTCTTCTCCAACAGGAGCAATAGCAGACGGCTTGGACCTTTACATGTCCTCTGACCTTCCTCCCAGCTTTTAATCGCATCCGGGCTCAGGTTCATTACCTCTGCAAGCTCCTCCCGGCTGTATTCTAGGTCGTGTCGTATTCGCTTCACATCCTCGGAAGGAAGTTCCCTGCCAATGGCCATCGCTACACCTCTCGATGCAATTGCTACCGCTCCAGTTTGGTCTATCCCGGCACCTAGAACAGGATACTCCAGACAAAGTCCTGCACAATAGGGACACTGTAGTTTCTTTATTCTCGACGGCATCCTGGATAGTTAGCCGCTTCCTTGGCAGGAAAGTCGATAGAGCAGGGAGACGGCGTAGGGATCGCCATGTATCTCATTCCTATGCCGGAACTAGGCATCGGCTACTGGCATTTTAGGGGATTGGTTTCAAGCGGACTCGAAGTCCAGCCGGGCTACTTCTTCGCCTTCTTCGCCTTCTTGGCCTTTGCCTTCTTTGCCTTCTTTGCCTTCTTCTTCGGCTTACTCTTTCTCTCAAGCTTGGCCCCTCCAGCAGCGTAGGTCGTCCCTGCCTTCTTACCTTGCTTGGTGACCTTCTTTGCCTTTAGCAGCACGCGCAGCGGCCCGGCCAGCTTGGCCTTTGGCACACCGACGCCTTCCGCAATGTCCTTGGCCTTCGAGTTCGGGTTCTTGGCGAGGAAAGCCGGGATGGCTTCAAGTAACTTGGCCTTGTCGGCCTTTGTCATTCGACCAGACCTCTTGGCTTTCTTCTTTCTGGTAGGTCGACCCCGCTTGGCAACAGGCGCCTCTGTCTTCCCTATTAAATCCCGGATACGCAAGCCCTGAACCTGATCCCATGCACCGTCCGCCTGCATCCGCTCTACAAAGACGCCGATGGTGGTTCTTGCCTTGAAGTGTTTCTGCGCGTATTCAAGAGCGATAGTGCTGCTGACTTCCTCGACGACCTTGTCGATCTTGGCCTTACTGAATTCCTGAAACGACTTCCGTTTTGCCATGTGAAGCTCCCTTCCCCGCCGGAGTGTTGCTCGATTCTGTAGTGGCTATGTCTCTTTAAGTCAAGATGGAATGGAGGAGGAAGTTGGGTCGGGGACTAGGGCTTGGTCTTCTCGCCAGCCACTGCGAAAACCTTGGCTGCACGTTCACCGTGCTGCGTGATCTTCTTCTCGGTGATCAGCTTCTTGAGCAAACCACGCAGCCTGGGAGCTGGTATACTCATCGCAGCCGCGATTTCCCGCAGCCCTGACCAGGGCCTGTCGGTCAGGAAAGCCGGGATCTGCCCCATCAGCTCCTCCTTCCTGGCCTTGGTCATGCGAGAATTCGTGCCGGTGCTGATGCCCTTGATGGATTTCTTTACGACGGTGATGAGTTCGGACATCGGGATTTTCTTGGCCTGATCCCACACGCCGTTCGCTTGGAGATCGCCGACGAACTCCTCCAGGCTGACCGAGTAGTCGGGGTACGTCTGGAGGTACTCGGTCGCAACTTCGTGACAGATCCGCGACTTCTCCTCCTCGATCCGCTTGGCGACCATGTCGTCGAACTTGGAAATGCTGGCCATAACACTTCTCCTCTTCTTCGTTTTGCGGCTCCGTGCCGCGATGGTTGTTGCCTATTGTGTCTACCCCAACCGAGCTGAAACTAAGCCCCCTAGACAGGAGCTGTACGCTCCCCCGTAACCTCAATGGCGGCAAGATTGACCTGGAGCGCGAGCCCACAAGACATGACACCAATGGCTTGAATGATGTCAGTCAAATTTGCCAGAAACCGACCAAAAAACCTCGTTGGGGCCCCGCGAATGCCGAAAAGACCATATTGAAACTGCATTGAAAAAGTAGCTCTCGATTTCTTAACGGTGAGCTCAGGGACAGATCTTTCCTGCCCCTTGGCTGATCAAGAGCGGTACAGAAGTTCGGAGACCTACCCAGCGGGCGCCTGAGATCTTCTTCGTGAGTTTTGTATACGAAGGATGAGACCATTCGCACTCAGTAGTCATGGAGATAGTACACTTCTCCACTCCGACGGAGACAAGCTCCAATCAGGGCTTCAGCCGATACTCCCGCTCGATCACCGAGGCCATGTCTGGCCCCTTCCAGTAGGGCGTGATCCAGCGGAGGTGCTGCTCCTTCCAGTCAGGGTTGGGCCTCCGCCAGTGCCCCCGCACCATGAACCGCTTCATCAGTTGATGCCCCTCTCCGGTACGTTCGAACTCCCGCAGACACCGGATCTGGGAGATCTCGATCTTGCCCGGCAGGTAGTACACATCGCTCGAGGCCTGCTCTTGACGAAGACGCTGGAGCCGCCGGAGGAGCTTCTCCCGCTTGCGCGGCCCTTTCCGGGCGGCTTGCCGCTCGAGAGAGCGGAGGGGCGAGCGGATCACGATCGGCTCCAGGTGCGCACTGGTGGAGAACAACACGGAGTTGAGCACCAGGTGCAACAGGCGCACGATCTCAGACCGGACGAAGAACGGATCCTCGCGGCCCGGATCGCCGTCCGGCACCCGGCTCGCCAGGATGTCGGCCAGGTTGTCCTCGGGCCGCACGAACAGTTCGCGGCTAACCAGGAACGGCCATTCGCCGTTGCGGTAGTCCACGAGAAGCGACACCTGGATCATCCGGCCGTCCCGCTCTGGTCCCTGGTCTATGACATACGCGGTGAGCACATCCGGCGTCTGTTCCCGGTCGCCAAGCTCGAGACGGACCACGGCATCGGCGAGGCCGAGCGTGTGGCTATCCGTATACACGAAGGCGCAGGCCGGGAAGGTGAGCTTCAGCGCATTACCGTCGATGTCCAGCGCTGTCCGGTCGAACAGAAAGGCCAGTGACTCGTCGACCCAGAACACCTTGTGCCTGTGAAGCCACAGGTTGACGAGGTAGAACACATGGTGCCCGAGCAGGTCACCCTCGTCCATGGCCTGGTCCGGAGCGGCGCCTTTGTCCCGGACCAGGTGCCGGACGAAGGACATGGCGAACTCGGAGAACTCGGCCGAGGACAGGAGGTCCTCTGGCCGCACTGTCTGCATCTCGTCCCAGTCTCTACGGCGGGAGAAGGCGGCTGCCAACTTTTTCACTGCCCGGTCGAGACCGGGCACGAATGACGGCATCACGTCGTGTGCTGGTGCGGGACAGCATACCGGGATGCTGCTGTCCTCGTTCATGCGCTCCTCCGTCCTGACTGTATTGCTCGCACCCCTGACCTGAATCCGGGTTCTCCCTCCCTAGTCCAGCAGGTTTCTCGCCTGGGCCTCGGCAAAGTCCCAGGAGTGCATCTCCATCATCCGGTCGTACAGCGTGCGATCGTCACCGCAGGTCAGCCGCTCCTCCCCCCAGCGCTTCACCACGGTTTCAGCCTCCTCGAGCAACTCACTGATGTCCCGGCGGCGGAGCGTCTTGCGGCAGTACCGGATCGACCTCCGATTCCCTGCTCGCAGGTACCCGTGGAGCGACTGTCGCAGGGACACGGCCTCGTTGTGGCCCTCGATCTCCTCACGGCTCTTCGGCTTTCTGCCAGTGATTCCGAACAGCCTGCGTGCGGCCTCGGGCTGGTTGAGCGAGGCATGAAGTAGGTAGGACAGGAATCTCTCATGATCTCCAAGCTCGGACAGTGCCATGGCGGCGATGAATCCCTCCGGCGGGAAAAGCAGGTGACCGTACTTCGCCGCCTTGTACGCCTGCCTCCAGCGGCCGGTGTTCAGGAACACCCTGGCTCGCTTGGCTGCAACTGCAAGATCATCCCCACACTCCTGCTCCATCCGGTCGCAGACTTCCAGGGCCTCGTCGTACCGTCCTAGTCGGTTCAGGGTGTAGGACTGGTTGCGCAGACCCCTCATGTACGGCCTGGTCCGCAGCTCGGACCAGTAGCGCCTCTTGGCGATACGCTTGGGGAACAGCTTCCTGCCAATCTCGACGGTCTTCTCGAAGTGCCCGAGTGCTCCCTCCAGATCCTCGCGGTCTAGGGCGATCAGACCGAGGTAGTTGTGTCCCTCCGCATAGTGGTCGAAGGCCTCGACCAGCATCTTGAAGACAGCCTCGGCTCGATCAAGCTCGTTGCGCTCGTAGTAGCCGACCGCGTATTCCTCGGCGAGCGGCGGCACATCGTTGCCGCGCAGGGCCAGGCGCCAGTAGAACTGGTTGTCCTTTCCGAATGAGCTGGTCTCAGCCTCGTCGCAGAGTCTCAGGTGGCCCTGGATGATATCCACGACATAGCCCAGCTCCTCCCGGTGGTCCCTGATCAGCGATGCAGCCGAGGCCAACTCCTGGGGATCAGTCAGGACGAGCTGCTTGAAGAAGGCCACGAGATCCTGCCTGAAGTGGCCATGGAGCCGGGTGGTCCGGTACTCGTACAGGTCCGGGAGCACGTCCATGTGCTCGCGGATGCCCGCACGGATCTTCTTCCAGTTGAAGCGTATCTCCGGGTACTGGTCCTCGAGCAGGCCCCGGAAGTAGCGGCTGCTCTCCTTGCCACGCCTGCCCAGGATCTCGATCGCCTCGGACCTGGAGTACAGGGTGAACAGGATCTGCTGCTCGACCTTCCGGGTCTCTGGATCCCGCACGCCGTGAACAATGAGCACCTGGCTGCCACGCTGTCGGATGTAGGCCATGCTCGGACCTCCTTGTTGTGTCTTCATGCATATTCGAACACAACATAGCCTGTCAAGGGGATTGTCGACAGCCGCCAGGACCTGCCTCCGAAACTGCCGTCTGTTCCTCGGATCAGGGGTGCTGGGTCAGGAGACCCGCAGGTTGAAATCCCGGCCACCAGGCCGGGCGAAGGTCTCAGCCGCCCCTCGGCCACCTCTTGCGGGCCCGGTCGAGAAAGGTCGGCTTCTTCTTTCTGGCCGAGCCATCAACCACAGCCTCGAAACCGGGCATGAAGCTGTACTTGCGGTGGTGCTCCTCCCGAACTCCGGCGACCAGTTCATCCCACGCCTCTGCCATCCCAGCCTTCTGATAGCAGCGTCTGGCCTGGTCGAAGTACCCGTGAGCTTCATGGTACAGCTTGCTCCGCTTGCGCTCCACGATGCGCATGCCCAGCGAGTGGTACAGCCGTGCCGCCAGATCCGGATGTGATCGAACGAGCTTCTTGGCTGCCGCCTCCGCCGTGGAGTAGTGCAGTGAGCCGAGAGCCGCATCGTCCGCATCCCGGATGCGTGTCGCCAGCCGCTCAATCTCGCCGGTCTCAAGGAATAGCTCCGCTACCCTGCGCAGGTCGGCGGATTCCGAGGCCTGCATTGCCTTGTCGTGCCAGCTCTTCCGGGCCTTGCGCGGCACGTACTTCATCAGCCTCTCGTACAGCCAGTGGGACGGTTCCGCCTCAAATGCAAACCAAGCCTCATCCAGGGCTTGGTCTGCACGTCCCAGTTCCTTAAGCAGCGCCAGGCGCAACTCGGCCGTCTCTGAACCAGCCCAGTAACGGCCGTCCTGTTCCTTTTCGAGCGCAATGGCTCGCTCAGTCCATTCGAGTGCCTCCTCCAGCTTCCGACGCTTCCTGTGGATCTTGGCCATCTCCAGGCAATCGTCTGGCTTCAGCCCCAGAGCCTCGGCAACCTCCAAGTACGCCGCCACGTTCCGGCGAATGGAGTAGATGTCCTTGAGCACTGCTCCCCAGCGGCACTGCTTCCAGGATGGCGTGCCACCGTCGGGGCGCTCCGCTGCAGCGGCCTCGAAGCGCTCTCGGGCCACCGTCACGAAGGCTGCCCGGCCTTTCCTGTTCATGGCCTTGAACGCATCTTCCTCGATTCCGTGGCAGAACCCGTAGGAGTCGTTGTCCATCCAGGCCAGCAGGGCGGCCACGGTCTCGGCGGCGTCCAGTCCAGCGATCTGCCGGGCACGGATCCAGGAGCAGAACAGATCTTGCACCAGATCACCGAGGTAGCCGCCCGAGTCATCGATCTCCTCGGCCTTCTCGTGGCAGCCCGCGATCATGGCCTCGTACAGAGTGATCGCCCGCTCGGCCGCGCCACTGGTGGCGAGCTTCTCCACCTTTCCGGCGACGTCTTCCAAGTCAGAGAAGAATTCGTGCCTGGCCCGGTACGGCAAGACCATGCTGGCCAAGCGGCTACCCACGGTACTCTCGCCGATGAGCTTCGAGGAGAGCCTGGAGACGACCAAGATCTACTCGGTGGCCGGGCTGCTGCGCAACGGGCAGGGCCTGGTCACGCGGCGGCCCTTTCGCAGCCCGCACCACACCATCTCCAACGCCGGGCTGGTCGGCGGCGGATCGATCCCGCGGCCGGGCGAGATCTCGCTGTCGCATCACGGGCTGCTGTTCCTCGACGAGCTGCCCGAATTCAAGAAGCACGTGCTCGAGCTGCTGCGCCAGCCGCTGGAGGACGGCATTGTGACGATCGCACGGGCCCAGGTCACGATGACGTACCCGGCCGAGTGCATGCTCGTCGCCGCGATGAACCCCTGCCCGTAGGGGTAAACATATTGGCTATGCCAGGATGCACCGGCCCCCAGGGGAGGCCCCGACTGCGGCCTGTACTAAGGTAGAGGCGGTCGGGCGAAGCCGGATTCCCTGCCAGGGCCGTCGGTGATAGACTGCGGGGCAGCCCAGCGGGTGAGGCGCGGGAAGTGGGGGCAAGCCGGTGAAGAGGGACGAAGACATCCAGCAGATGGTCTTCGACTACGCCGATGGCCTCTGCCGCGATGTCAACTTCGAGGGTGGAGACTGGGTTGGTGTCTCACGGCTGCTGGCCTGGTTCCAGGGTGCGTATCCAGTCGTCCAGGGCCACGACCACGAGGGCGCTGATGTCGTTGCGCTGCTGTCCGCCAGCGCGGAGGAACTGCGAGTAGCTTTACATGGGCAGGGTTACCTCCACTATCACGGTAGCCAGGCGTCAGGCCTAATCAAGGACATTCAGGTCTTCGTTGGCCCGGAAGAAGATGGCTCCCCCTTCGTTGAAATCACATTCTTCCCCGAATACATCGACAAGCAGCAGTACACCACGGACGGTTTCGTTGCCCTGGTTGATCACTGGCGGAGCCTGCTCCGTGCGGTCAGGTTCTTCGTCCGATACGAGAACGCAAGCTGGGAACTTGGGGACACGGGTGCTCACTCAGGGGTGATCTTCACCTCGGATGACATCGGGCGGCGCTGACCGTCCGGGGCGGGGAGTGAGATGGAATTCAATATCGTCGGCGTGTACTCGGTTCCAGAAGCCCGGCAACCCTGCCACCTGATCGAGATTATCGTCCGTGCAACAGACGGGAAGCTGGATTTCGGTGAGGTCACCCAGGAGGCACCTGATGATCCGCGCGATAACTGGCAAGTTCCATGGGGCGAGCAGATCCTGAACAGCGAGGGCACCTCGGGCCAGCCTGTTCCGTTCCCGGAACCGGTAGCCTTGCGCGGTGAGGTGCGCGCAGCATTCTTCTTTCACTTCCTTGATCACGACCGTCCCTTGCTGACACCGTCTGGTGCCGTCGAGCTTCCGGGCCCGACAGCACGCCCGGCAAGGCTGGATTTCATTGAATACGAGGAGACGGATTGAGCAGCACCCCTGGGCGGCGCTGACCGTCCGGGGCGGGGGAGAAACTGTGGCGAGTGACTTCTACCAAATGACGTATGCAGACGAGGAAGACTACTCTCACATTGGAGTCGCGTATTCGTCAGAAGACATCGACGCTCTGCTGCTGCCCATCTCTGGAACTCCTATTGAAACCTGGGAACCCATAAGGCTGGCACTGAGAGATGGAGGCCTTGTTGACTACTTGGCCAACGATTTGGGCGCGAGGCTCTGCTCTGCGAGGCTTCGTGAAATCATTGAAACGGCCAGAACGCAGCGTGATTCGATTCAGTGGGTAGATGTCAACGTGGTTTCCGACAGCGGCGAAGAAACTCCATACCACATCCTCCATTTCCCGACGGCCCCCCCCGTGGTCAAGAAGGAGTGTTCAACCTACGCTGGCGACATGGTTGTGAAGGCAGTCCTAGACGAATCAGTTGTCCGTGGCCTTTCCATCTTCGCATTACCCGATGAAGGTGGCCGAATCACGTTCGTATCTTCCGCCATGAGGAATAGGATCTTGCTTTCTGGATTGACCGGCATGGATTTTCATCCAGTTCGTGTGGTCTAGTCACCCGTGCGGGGCAAGTGGGCGAGCTACCCGGCTGGCGCTGACCGTCCGGGGCGGGATTCGAGACCGACGAGGAGTAGAACCGTGGAACCACAGAACACCACAGAACAAGTCCTGGAAGAACTCGATGCCCTTATCAAGATGGCTGGGGAGGTGCTTGCAACCACCCACGACGAGAACGGCTACGATTATGTCAACGAGGGGTTGTTCCAGAAATGGAAGACTCTATCACTTAGCTTCCTGTCGAGAATCGTGGGCAAAGATGATGAATTCTACACGGAGTTCAAGAGTACCGCGACAGGTCCAGATCCGTATGTGATCAATCTTGCACTGGGAGTCCTAGAAGCAATGCGTGTTGCTGTGGCCGCTGGCCGCATCACTCATTACAGCGGCCCAGGTAAGAGCCGCGATGAAGACGGCGATATCTCCCATGAGAACGCTAGTGCTGACGAGAAGGAGTGGGACGTCTTCATATCTCACGCGAGCGAGGACAAGGAGAGCTTTGTTGAACCACTAGCAAGAGCATTGGAAGGTGCGGGGCTCCAGGTTTGGTATGACCAGGACAAGATAAGACTTGGGGATGGGATCAGGAGTAAGATAGGCGAGGGGCTTGCTAAGTCAAGATACGGTGTTGTTGTTCTATCCCCGTCCTTTTTCGAAAAGGAGTGGACGAAAAGGGAACTAGGCGCTCTAGAAGCCCAAGAGGGGAAAGGCAAGAAGGTAATACTGCCTATCTTGCACGGCGTGTACAATGAGGATCTTGCCTATCATTCCCCCATGCTTGCAGACCGATTAGCCGTAAACTCCTCTGAAGGTCTCGACCAGGTGGTCAATCTGATCGTTGAAGCTGTAGCCGAGGAAAGGGACAAAGAAAACAGGGATGAGAAAACGGCTGAACGTATCGACAGGTTGAATGAGGAGGCAATACGCGATCACTTCGCGGGGAGACTCGAAGACTCCGTCCGGAAATTCACGGAGGTGATAAAATTAGAGGGTGGCAGCAACTGGGTTGCATTCACCCGCCGTGGAAACTCTAAACACAATAAAGGGGATTACCAGGGGGCGGTCAATGATCACAGCAAGGCCATCGAGAAGGCGGGAGAATCATACGAGAGCCCGCTCCTGCCTTACGTCTATCGAGGGAACGCGAACAAGGAGCTTGGCAGGATTGAGGCTGCGATAGATGACTATCGCAAAGCTGTGGAACTTGATTCCAGTCATGCAGGTGCCCAGTATCATCTGGCTGCGTGCCTTTCGAAAACGGATGAAGGATTAAAAAAAGAGAACAGGAACGAGGTTTTGCGGCATCTTTCCACGGCAATACGGCTTGAGGGCCGGAAGTTCAGGCAGAAGGCACGAGACAGTTTGAGAGCAGGTCAGGACTTGGAGACATACGCAGATGAACCTGGGTTCCTAGAGCTTGCGGAGGGGAAGGCCGGTGCGGATATTGGACTAGCTGATGGGGAGGGCCACGGGTTAGCCCTGCCTTCTCCAGAGAGCTTGATGGAAATCTGCGGAATGGGCGAAGATCAGATCAACGAGTTCAAGACAGCACGAACACAGCCCAATAAGATGTCCAAAGAAATCGCAGCAATGCTCCATACGCGTCGCGGCGGACGAATACTGTATGGAGTCGAAGACAATGGGGAGATCAGAGGGGCAGACATCTCTCGGCAGGAGCTTGATCAACGAGTTCAGAATTCAATAAGGAATACGATCAATCCTCCTCCAATCGGCATCAGGATCGAGGAGGTTAGAGTCGAAAGTGGCTCTGTGCTTGTTGTCACGATACTGCCGTGGGATAGAGAACACGTATACCAGTTTGATGGTCGGATCTATATTCGGAGGGGAACGAATTGTTTCTCCACAACGCCGGAGGAGTTACGTGCATTGCACGAGGGGCGCTGGATTGACTAGGGCTGCAGGGGCAATGTTCCTGCCTGGCGATGGATCCTGAATTAGTCGTAATTCTGTGGTTGGCGTAGAAACAGTGAGGAACCATGCCTAAGAAAGATCCTGCGAAACTCACGAAGGTGTCAGTCGGCCTACCGTGGGGAATCGGTAAGGCCGAGTGGGAAGCCGACCCGACTGAACGCCGGGCGGCTTGGTCACTATACGTGGAACTCGTGACCAGAATTGCAACCCAGCCGATGGACATGGATATAGGCTTGCTCCGAGAGGCTCTATCCTCCCTTCACAGCCTTTTCGGGACGACGAGGCAAATTCTCAAGGAGGCGGGCCCTGATGTCGGTGCAAAGCGCGAGTCAGTCGGTGGAATAGCCATCGTCGTCCTGAACAAGGGCATCCGTCCATTCCTTTCGGAGTGGCACCCAGAGCTACTCGTCTGGGAGGAGCAAAGGTCTTCCGGCGTCAGCCCAAAGGATCACGAGAGAGCCTGGGATAAGGAAGCCGAGCTTCGGGGAGCGCTGGAAAAACTCCGGCAGGGCTTGGAGCAGTACGCGAACTCGCTGGCCGAGATAGCAGGCGTCAAGGGATAGATCAGGGAGAGAGATGTATCCTAATCAGCAAAGCAAGCACAAGGTGTTCGTGAGCTACTACCATAAGGATGACCAGTACTACCGGGATGAGTTCGAGCGAATGTTCGGCAACGTGTTCATCAGTAAGTCGGTTCACCCGGGTGACATCAATGACGATCTTAGCACCGACTACATCAAGCGGCTTATCCGGGAAGATTACATTACGGATGCATCAGTCGTTGTTGTGCTCGTCGGGTCGAATGCCTGGCGCAGGAAGCACGTGGATTGGGAGATCTACGCTGGGCTATCGAAGATGGCTGGCGGCTATTCGGGGCTTGTTGGGATTCTGTTGCCGAGTTTCCCAACGTCAGGCGGAAGGAGCTACGATACTGACAACTTGCCACCGAGGTTGGCAGACAACGTCCTGTCCAAGTACGCAAAAGTGTATAGTTGGAGCGATGTGTGTTCATCTGGGTTCATCACCAGGTCAGCCATCGAGGTCGCATTCCGGAGGCGAATTGACAAGTCGCACTTGATCAAGAATGGCCGGGAGCAGTTTGATAGGAACAGATGAGATGTTGGCGATGGGCGTAGCGGGGAGGATAGAACATCGGACAGGAAGGTGACGATGGAACCGACCACCACGCGCCCTCAGCCCGCCGGTGTTTCCCTACCCCTACGCCTGACCTTATTGGCTACGCCAGGATGCACCGGCCAGGAGCCCCGACCGCGCCCTGTACTAAGTTCAGAAGCATGGCACCGAGTGAGAAGAGAATCACTTTCTGTACCGAAGCGAAGAGATAAGGTGGTGCAAATACAGGATGTCCTGCACGAGATCGGACCGATCTTCTGGACTCATTTCATTCACCGCCTGCCAGTTTGAGCCCATCGTTTCATTCTCCGGGGCGTCCACGAAACGCTGATTTATCTTATCGAGCACCCCCTGTGCATCGTCGTCCCCAATAGGTTCATCGATCAGATTGATCTCATTGATCGCCCGCGTAATCTCATCAACCGTCGCGGAAGCAACGAGTTTTCGAACAGCGTTCGAAGCTAATTCAAGCGGTCTGCCGTACTCATTCATCACGAACCTCCTGTTAAGCGCACATTGCCCAGTTGGCCCTACCTGCATTGTGATCCTCGGCTGCGCCGCTGATTGTAGCGATTCATGTCAGCGATTTCCAGGCCCTCTGACTCCCGGACTGGATTGCCCGTCTATGCCGCTTGCGATAGGCTGTTGCCCTCTGGCCGCAGTGACGGCCAGGACAGCCGAGGGCGGACGCTGACCGTCCGGGGCGTCCGAGCAATGAAGCCCCTGGCGGGTCGCTGACCGGGTTGCGGAGCAAAGGACTGGAGTGTCGTGAAGGAATAGCAGCCGAGCACTTTTCTTCCCTGCCCGACGAGGGCCTCGACCTTCCCTTCCCTTTGCCAGAACGCTTGCGGTGTGTCCTCGCGTGGGCGTTCGCCTAATGGCAACCGTGTTCAGACCAGCAACGCCCTCAACGCCAGATCTTAGTCTTGGAGAATCGTGGTCGCACCCGGGTCTTCCACGAGGCGAACTATGAGTGGCCTTCGTCTTCGAGCTGAGATTGCCTGACTGTGACGCCCAGAGAGTTCCCATTAGACTGCCCTGAGCTACTTACTTTCTAGCAAATCCCGCAACGAAGCAGGCAACTCTTTCTTCTCTTTTCGGCACCAAGCCTTCCATACGTCGATGTTGCCAGTGTGCTCCATCACGCGGTGCTTTTCGCGCAACACAACAAGCGTGCGGTGTCTCTCTCCCTTGATCGATTCGCTTCTCTCACGAAAACGCTCCCGAGCGGCTTGCTGGGAGTCAAATCTGGAAACTCGTCTGGTTATTCCGCGCGAGTCTGGCGGCCTTACCTGGGTGTAAGTCTCGATATGCCAAAGCCAAGTTCGCTTGGTACTGGCAGCCTTCTTCACCTTTGGCGAGCGTGGCGTTTTCTGCCCACCAGTTAGCTTTTTCTTCGTTGCCTTGCCGGGTTTCCTGATCTTCTTCTTTTTCTTTTTCTTCTGACCCGGCCTCTTCTTCTCAGCATTCTGCGCCGCGTTGAACGCCCGCCGGGACATGACCTTGCTGGCGGTCTTGTACATCTCCCCCCCCCAAGACACCGAGAATGATACTCCGAAACACACCGAAACGATACAGGCAAAGCGAGCGGGCAAGGTTCGCTTTGCCCGCCTCCGCTGTCCTGCTATGATGCTCGCCCGGGGGCGGCGCTGACCGTCCGGGGCGGGGAGTCGGTGCGAACGGCAGAGTCGGGCAGCAACCCACCGACTGGCCAAAACAAGGGATTATTGGGGGATGGAAGAACGTCAGGGACTTGTGGTAGGGTCTGATTGTCGTTGGGGAGCAGGAGTCGGGAGAGGGACAACCATGCAGGAGGCTTTGGCTTTTAATGACGACATTGCTTCTCGGGCTATCTCGCCATTTCGGGAGATGGGGGCGTACGAGGCTCTCTGGCTGAAGAAGGGGACGACGTTCAATCGCCTAGCGAAAATGTTCGGAGAACGGCCCGCTTCGGTTCCCTCGGACTTCATAGAGAACATTGAAGAGGCATACTCGTTCGCTGAAGAAGTGGTGAACCGCCTCGAACGATCAGGCGTGTTCCGTTTCGGTGTCACTGTCCACGGCGCAGGAGAGTACCCGGCCAACCTTCGGGATGCAACAAATCCAGTTGAATTGCTCTACTTCCAAGGATGGTGGGACCTGGTTCACTCAAGGTCAGTGGCCATTGTGGGCACTAGAGAGCCTTCCTCACTAGGAATCGCTCGGGCGAAAAAGCTCTCACGACTGCTAGTAGAACATGACTTCACTGTAGTGTCTGGGCTTGCAAGAGGGATTGACACCGTTGCACACACAACCGCGCTTGAGAGGGGCGGTAGGACGATAGCCGTGATTGGCACGCCGCTGTCTGAGGCATACCCAAAGGAGAATGGGGAACTGCAAAAGAGAATCGCGGAGGACTTCCTCCTGGTCAGCCAGATCCCTGTGATCCGATATTCCAATCAGAACTTCCGGGTGAACCGCTTTTTCTTCCCGGAACGGAACAAGACTATGTCGGCTCTGACAGAGGCTACCGTCATCGTTGAGGCTGGAGAGACCTCCGGGACGCTTGTGCAGGCCAGAGCGGCCCTCGCGCAGAAAAGGAAGCTCTTCATTCTTAACAACTGCTTTGAGAATCCGAAGCTCTCGTGGCCTAGAGTTCTTGAGAGCAAGGGGGCTATTCGGATTCGAGATTTCGATGACATCCTGGATAACCTGACCCGGCCTGACAATGAAGCTCTCAAAGATTGATCAGCTTAGTCAACCCGACCACACTTATCTGGAAGATGGCGATGAGTGCTTCTACCTAGGGGAGTACATCTCCAACCGACCGAAGTACTATCGTGGTTTCACCGGCGAGGTGAAGAACCTTAAGAAGAAGGTCCGGGACAGGAATCAACCCCACTATCGATACAAGGGACAGGCAATCAGGTCATTTGGGAGGCAGTTGCGTGCTGTTCTCGGTCAGGCCGTCATCGAATCTTGGACATTCGTCCCTGTGCCACCGTCCAAGGCGAAAGGCGATCCGGAATATGATGACCGGATGATCCAGTTGCTCGGTGAGATAGGCACTGGCTTTAGTTGTGACACAAGGGAACTGGTGGTCCAGACGGCAAGCCGAAACGCTATGCACACAACGGAGGGAAGGCGTCTGAGGCCAGCGGAACTCGCACGACTCTGGTCCCTCGATGAAGGCTGTGCGCTTCCAGAGCCATCAGGGATAGTCATATTTGATGACGTTCTTACGACAGGTTCTTCATTCAAGGCGATGGAGATTGTGTTGAGTAGGCGGTTTCCGAGTACTAGTATCATCGGCCTATTTGTCGCTCGAAGAATATGGGACCGGGATGATGACGAAGAAGGTGACCTGCTCTTCTGAGCCGTCCCCAGGTTCTAAAGAACTAAGGCACTGCCCCGCAGGGCGACCGCTCTTCACTTCTGCAACGCTCTGCGAACTCCACCGCCATGCTTCGCCAACCTGCCCGTTTGCCTCGAACACCCGCAGGGGGTGATGGCGACACCCGTTTCAGGTCACCCGGCGACATTTTCCATGCAACTTCAATTTCACTTTTCTGGGACTCCGAGGAGCCCGGCGAGGTTTTTTATTCGGTTCTTAGGATTCGGGCCTACCTCCTGCCCAGTCCTCCCCCCCTGGTCGCGGGGTCACGGGTCACCCGCCACCGCCCACGCGGGCGTCCACCCCACGGTGGGCGCGACCAACTCGCGGCCCCCGCGCCCTTGGCACGATTGGCCGACCGCGATTACCAGGTCTTCTGGATAGGGCTGTTGATAGCTTTGCCCTCATCGATGAGCTTGATCATGAACTTCTGGATATCGAACGCGAGGGCTCTGGCCTCCTCTGCGACTTCAGCGAGGTCGGAGGCTCCGAGTTGTTCAAACTTGAATTGGACCCCGTGTTTCTCCTTGGCCGTCGTCTTGACCCGCGTGATCGTGTCGGGGGTTTTACCAGCAGCCCACACAGAGTGAGTTATGCGATTCCGTGCCTGCTCGGTCTGTCCTGCACGTTTCATCAGTTCTCGGAGGTCTCCGAAGTCATCGTCCTCCCCATGCCTCTCAAGGTACAGGCTGATCGCAAGAGCACGGAGGTTCTTGAAAGACAGTTCCGCCGTGATGATCTGGCCAACGCGCTGGTGTTCGTTTATCATCGGGCCGACAAGTCCCTGGATAACACCCTCAAGCATCGCAAACGAAACCGTGATGTCTCCGATGTGTTCAAGCAGTTGACTGGGCACTGGGTGTTTGAGTTCACTCATCTCTGCCTCTTGTTTCCCTGACAGTGCTCAACAGGGTACCCGTCGGGGTCAGTGCGGTGGACGAGTTCGCCGCCCGGGAGGGTACCCGTGGTGGCGGGGATGAGGGACTGCCAAGTCACGGCCATAGTGGTCACCTCAGCGGGTCAGCGTCGCCGCCTGGACTTGCTGAGATCGTCAATGGTGGCTCTCCCGCTCGTGGCATGAATCTGGAACCAGACGAAATCGGGACGAAGGTCGGGATCAGGGGAGATCGCCGCTATCACGTAGTCTTCAAATGCACCGCCGAAGTTCAATTCGTTGGCAGCGGGCGAGGTGAAAACCCCGCCAGCGATGTTGCCGAGGAAGTAGGTCAGCTCCTCTTTGGAGTCCCGATCAAGTGACGCCTCTTGCTCCTTGGTGAGGAAGTCCCACGACCACAGGACGGCGGTACCGTCATCTCCGAGGCGGATACCGATGTCCACCTCCATGACGCCGTGCTTCTCCAGCGTGCTGAAAGCGCCGATCCAGTCCGCGCATTCCTTCGTCTCGGGGGCTGGCGGTAGCAGAGCATCGAGTCGTTCTTGCAGGACTCGGGAGACCTCCTTCAGCTCGGCCTTCGTCCAGGTCTCTGCCATGACGGTTCCCCCTCCTGCTGGTGTTACGGGTGACGATAGGCCTGGGGCTGGGGTGGATGCAAGGCGGATCTGCTCCGGGCTTACCCGCCCGAAGCCGGGAGTAGTCTGGGTGAGAGAAGGGACATTCCATCACTCTGCCTGGGAGCCTGCGCCGTCGACACCAAAATGCACAAGCGGCCACGGGAATGACGAGCCTATCTGCTGTTCGGTTCTACTGATACCGGCAAGACGGCATTGTCTCGCCGCACGTCGGCTCGCCCACAATATCGCACTGGCACTCGACCGATAGTCCGCCTTCGCAGAAGATCTCGGAGCCACAGTACTTCGAGCAGTCGCCGTCTAACGGACACCCAATCTTGTCGCAGTGAAAAGCAGTTGCTTCAGAGTGATACGTACCATTGCCCGCACTCACACAGACGAATGGCTCACTAGCTTCGTAGAAGTCGTTGCATGAAGACGCATTGGCCGAATATGAGCAATCGAACGCCCACTGGACACCACCATGGCTGTAGCTACACTTACAGGCGTCTCGATCCCAATTCGAGTTGTACTCACAGCTACTGTAAGTCCCACCGTACTCGGCACACATATCGGCACAATCGATGTACTTCTCTTCCCTGTTCTCGCAAGAGTCGTAATAGTATACCGAGTCACCAAAGCACATCCTGTTATCGTGTGATTCGCAATCTGAATCGGTATCAGAGTCCGTGTCACTGTCTGTATCGGAATCAACATCAGTGTCTGAGTCCGAGTCTGCATCAGCATCAGTATCGGAATCCGTGTCTGCATCGGCATCGCTGTCTGTATCAGCATCACCAGCAGAGCCGTCCTGGCACACCCCGGACGCGATATCGCAGAACTGTCCCGCGTGACAATCCTCATGCCGGATGCACCTAGTGCCGAAATCCGACAGATCACAACCCACAAAGACCGACAGAGCCAGAATCAACGCCACCAGCCAGAGGTGCTTCATGACATCACCTCCTACCACTCGAACGAGGCGGCCACCGACATGCCGCCCCTTGTCGGAGCAACTGCCGCCGAAGCGCCACCGTCGTCCCAATCGACAAGGAAAAGGACCAGCGTACCGATAGCCGCCGCCCCTGCGACGCCGAGTAGGTGGGTCTCCAGCGCCGAAGTCCGCAGCCCACAGATGAGGCAGACCACATGGCCGTCTCGGATAGACTGGCCAGGTCGCTGCCGGAGTCGCCGTAGGCGGGGGTTGTCGATCTCTGCCAGCCCCTTCCGACGCATCATCTCGCTGACCCTGGCCTGCAGCTTCTTTGGCTTCTTGAGCCGCCACTTCTCGATGATATCGTTGGGCGACAGACCGGCTTGCAGCTCGGAGAGGAGCTCGTCGTCGGTCAGACCGCCGCCCACTGGCCTGACCTTGTGGATGCCCGCCTTGACCAGGTACTGGCGCACGGTCTCTCGGTGGCTTCCGACCTTTCTGGCGATCTCCCCGAACGAGAAACCCTGACGGGTCAGGGTACGGACTCTGTCTCGGTCGAGTGGCGGTGGGCTGACCTTTCGGCTCTTCCGCTTCGGGGGCCGCTTCATCTTTTCACGGGCTGCCTCAAGCTGGTTGGGCCGGTTGTAGATCCGCACCGGCAGCTCCTCCGGCTTGAGCCCGTACCGTCGCATGTAGCTCCGGATCGATAGCCGGTGGCCAACAAGGTGAGAGACCAGGGCCCGTGTCCGAGCGCCACAGGCAAGGCAGACGGTATTGTCGGCGGAGACCGCCTTCGCCGGGTGCTTCCGTAGCTGCCGGAGCCGGGCCGAGTCTATCTCACGGATGCGTTTCTCCCGCATCACCCGGCAGACCCGGCTGTAGGCGTTGACCTCCGATACTCCGTGCTTCCGGGCTGACTCCCGTCCGTGCAGGCCTGCTCGGAGGTCTGCAAGCAGTTCATCGTCGGTGAGCTTGTGTTGATCCAGGCCGACCTGGTGCAGCCCGACCTTGGCCAGGAATCGGCGTACCGTCTCTGGACGGGCACCGAGCCGTTGGGCGATCTCGGTGTATCCGTGGCCCTTGTGGGCGAGGAGGCGGGCTCTCCGGGTGTCGAATGAGCGAGCCGTGGGCCTCCAAGGCTTCCGTCTCTTGGCTGTTCGGTGGGCTTGGTTGCGGCGGGGCATGTGGATCTTGTGGCTCAAGGAGGTCTGGGTGTCAATGGCGCACGGTTCTTGATACACTCAACTACAATGCTCTCGTAGGAAGGAGTATTAGCAATGCCTCGTCATGCCTGTTCGCTAGCGGTTTGCAGTGTACTCTATGCAATTCTCATTACTCAAGGTTCATTCGCGCACGCGCAAGCCACCACAGAAGAAGGAACTGAATCGAACGACGCTGCGGTCTATAGACCATGGTGTCCAGTGTCCGAGCCAGATTCAACGGACTACTCCCAAGAGCAATGCACGCTTCCGAGAATCTTGATCGTAGAACCAGCACTCTACAAGAGGCTCTCAGACAACAATGACTCATACTCTCTGACCAGAGATGACGTTGGTTCGAATGAGACTATCTCGATTCTTGACAAGGCGGAAGCAGTTGTTCTTGCCGGTGAGAAAGCGACCAAGTTCTCCTCGGAGTTTCTCACTCAGTATGGCTCGTATATCGAATCATCTGGTATCAAGTTCAATCTTGAGGTGGTGTCCGTCTCGGGCGATGACATTGCATTGTTTGTCTATCAGAGTTCTCAATGGGAAGTCAGACTAGGCTACCGAAACAAGGTTCTTGAAACGATCATTCAGCTCCGAAAGCTAGCAAAAAACTTTGAGAATGCGGACAGGAAGCTGGCTATCGTATCTGCGATTTTTGCTGGTGCTGACGCAATCGTTGAATCCAAAGGGCCGTTACATGAAAGACCCGGCAACATGGTTCTGCTCTTTGCTGGGAATCTCGGCATAGGCGAAGTGGCTGTTGTGACCTTCATCACCGATATTGCCACATTCGTATTCTCCAGTATTGCCGAGTACGAGATCCCGGTCTTGAGTGACGTGGCGGTTCTTGCTGCAAGCATAACGGGATTCGCCTCCCACTGGGGCCACAAGACCATGGACACCTGGGAAGAGACACAATGTAAGGAATCTATGAATGACCTGGTGATTTGCGCCGTAGATTATGAGAATAGGGTAGTTCAAATGGGCCACCTAGCACTCAAGATATTCGTAGCTTTGACCAATCCAGTGCCCGTTATTACTTCGATCGAGTACACCTCACCGAACAAGATTAAGGTGGAAGTCGAAAACACTGGCTTTGGTGAGATGAACGTCGCTGGTGACTTGTACTTGGGTTCCGCAGTAGTTGCCAAAGATGGCAGTTCCTGCAACCTCGCTTGGGCAAAGATGCACTTTGAGCCCGGGGGTTCCGAAGAGGCGACGCTCGAAGTGCCGTTGGCTGTTCTGGCTGCGCTTCGTGGTGACGACGATTCCGTGACACTGAGTCTAGCTACCCGATTCTGGTACGATTGTAACGACAATTGCAGCGCAGGCGAAGATGGTTGCATGGAGGACGGCTGTTGTAGCAATCCTGGGCTGTATTGGCCAGCCCATCACGAACTCCTAGTCATGGACGATTCTTCTGTGAGCAAAGAGTCGAAAGAGACTCTAATAAACATATGGCGGCAGTCTCTGGAACGTACCCCAAGAGCTGTAAGGCAAGCGTTCGAGAAAGGCCATTCGTTGACCTTGAGGAAAAAGTGGGCACTTGCTCTCCCCCATCTCAACAGGGCTATCTCCCTGTATCCCAGACACGACTTTGCGCTCAACGACAGGGGCTTGTGCTACGAGGCTCTGAAAAGGAACGCCGAGGCAGAAGCCGACTTCAAAGAGGCAATAAGAATACACTCTTCACCTGAGTACCACAGCAATCTCGGTCTCCTCTACTGCCATTCCGGCAAGTATGGAAGTGCAATCCAGCGGTTGAGGTACGCAGTCAGGCTTGAGCCTGCCAATATAGATAGTAAGCAGAACTTATCAAGATGTCTCAACAAGTTAGGTACCGACTACATGCGAAAAGGCGACCTTGACAAGGCAGCCAAGTGTTTCGAGGAAGCGTTGGAACTGGATCCCAAGGACAAGAACATTAGGAGCAACTTGGAGCTTTCGAGGTCAAAGGAGCAAGCTGCGACTATGCTCAACGAAAACGCGATCAGGTTGTTCAAAGAGGGCGACTTGTCACTGGCTATTCGAATTCTCCATGAGGCAAGGAGGCTCTCTCCAAGGGACAGACAGATTAGGCAAAATTTGGCAACTGCACTCATAGAAAGGGGGGTGAAGTTCAACAAGGCTGGCAGGTACGAGCGGGCGATCAAAGACCTGGAAAGCGCTAGGAGGCTGGTTCCTAGAGACGCAAGGGCAACCAATTCGCTGGCAGCAGCGATCGCAAATGCTGGCATCAAGCTCTGCAAGAATGGTGACTACTCAGAAGGCGTCAAGATGCTCAGGAAAGCGAGAAAGATCAATCCAGAGGACTCGATCATCAAGCACAATTTAGAAGACTGCGAACGGAAGCAGAAATCATCCAGATAGACCGAAGAGTGATGAATGTAGTATCTAGGAAATTCGACCGCTACAGAGACCACAGGAGTCACGATCTCGCGCTGACACTTATCTTGACCCGCTCCGACAGTGTACCTGTACGCCGTGTCAGCGGTCTTCTGCCATCTTGTCCAGCAGCCGCTCGATCCGCTCCCGTAGCCCGGATTCTTCCTGAGCGATCCGGGCTACCTCGACCTTGGTGACGGCCAAACTCGCCGCTGAGACGAAGTTCAGCTTCGCCGCCTCGATGAATACCTCGACGGGCCCGTGTGATGGTCTCCTCACGGGTTGCGATTTCGCCGGAAGGGCCAGGCCTGGGCGATCTGTTGGACTTCATCCTAGCCAGCCGGTTCGTCATGGGTTCTGCTGGATGCTAAGGATTTACGCCTTTCTTAAACGGTAAGAGGATCTTGCGTCACGATCTAGAATACTCGTTCGCGGCCACCTTCTTTATAAAAAACGCACCAATAGCAGCGCTTACGAGACCCTGAAGCGGCACAAGCCAAAGATTGGATACCTTCATCAACTCAAGCGGGCCGAAGCTAGTAGCAATCGGTGCAAGAAGCATACTCAATGACACAACAACAAGATATGAAATCGACATAATCCATGCGAGCAACGAAAGGAATCTATCAGCGGATTGGTCGTCCTCACTGCTTTCTGGTTTGCTCGTAACCAGGACACCGATCATCAGCGACAGTGTAGGCATGAATGTTGGAAGTAGCCATGACCACGCATCACCTGCCTTGTCTCCATATTTCCCCAGCATTGTAAGAAGCACACCCAACAGTAGTAGAGCACCTGAACCGATGAACCAGGTTGCTACGAGGCGTTTCCGCGCTCTCGAAAGAGATACACTCATATCATCATTCCCCCGTCGCATCACCCATTAATATCTTCCACAGACCACCACCAGCGAGGTGTTGCTTACCCGTAAGTGTGCTGCTGCTGCTTAATCTAGCCGCATGATCAGGGCTAGCCTTTTCAAACTCATAGACAAGAGCAGTGCACGTGTGTTTATTGGTAAGACGCTTATCAGCAATGTAGCCCGGTAAGGTCGCGTCGCCACCCCAAAGCCAATCTCGCAACTGGTTATTAGTAACCTCGATCTCGTCTGTTGCACTTGCTCCGATTATATATTGCTCCGACGCTACGACAAAGGTGAAGACTCTGAAGCGTCCTCTATCAGCGGTAAATAATGCTTTCAAATAAGATAGTATTGAAAACACCTCTCTTCTCTCAATCCGTGCTGACCAACGGCCTGTGCCTTCTAGTGGTTGTCCTTGGTTATCGAATTGCTCTAGTCGTGTTACTAATGCAAACCCGCCAGGAATTGGGTAGTAGCAACGTTCATCGTATCCTGTGGCATCGAAGGCAAGCTCCAAGGCTTCGGCAACATCCCCTAACTTTGTTGGCATAGGAGTAAATCGAACAGTGCGTAGATTAAGTACTGCTAAAGCAGATGGTTTCGGGGGTGGCCAGGCAAATTGTAGTTCGACTCTAGTGGTGTTTGCGGAAAAAAAGTCTGTAACCAGTTTCTTAGTCATTTCTCTTGAAACGCGGACTCGAATCCAGACATGGTGAGTACCAGATGAATCAACGATGTGTTTCTCTGCATCGGTCTCAATCGGCGGCCTTAGACTTGCCACTGATGCCAGCAACTCCGTACGAAGAGACGTGTACGCCCCAGGTTCCTCCATTGATTCCCAAAGAGCCTTCTTCAGGTGTTCTGATATATTTACGCTTATAGTCTTAGATAATAGAGCATATGAACTCGTTCTGGCCATCTCAGTCGCTATTAACTGGTTAGGTGACTTGCCATAGCCAACGCCGTAAAGATAGTGTTGAGTGTCAGGGCCTAGGACGTCGTGCAAATACCACTCCGGTGTCTCATCCTCTATTTGAGCGGAGCAATGACCGCATCCTGCGGCGCCGTGAGCTAGTATGATTGTCCGAACAGCGACAGCCTGCCAGCGCAGGAAAAGTTGTACAATACGCCACCGGAATACGCCTCCGAAAGCACTGGCCCTCGCGCCAACGGCGTCACGACACATCTGCTGCCTCCTCCTCTCCACCATACAGAATGCCTATCACCGTCCTGCCAGCGAGGAAAGCGGAAAGAGAATATATGTCCAGGTTTTCCACCGGTGCAGTTCTAGGTAGTTGAATTCAATCCAAGCGATCTGGTCACCAGATCCACTACCGACCGGACGATCATGAGAGCCCAGAGGCCGTACACGACGTAGAGCCAGTGCTCCAGCGACCACCGCTGCGGGTGGAGCCAGCGCCGTTGTTGGTTGATGCTGCCGTTGTCCAAGGTGGTTCCTGCGGTGGTTCCCGGCTACTTCCTCTTCTTGGCCGTCTTCTTCTTGGCCGTCTTCTTCTTGGTCTTCTTTCTCGGTTTGGCAGCCTTCTTCTTGGCAGCCTTCTTGGGCGTCTTGGCCTTCTTCTTGGTCGCCTTTTTCCCCCGCTTGGGCTTCCCCTTGACGGTCTTCTTTTTCGTAGCCTTCTTCCTCTTGGGCTTCTCCGCATTCCCGCCCAGCAGCGCCTTGACCTCTGGCTTGCTCATCTTCCGCAGAGCCACCAGCTTGGCCTTGTTCTCCCCGCCCGGTTTCACGCGGCCGTACTCCCAGGAGCCGACTGCACTGAGGGACACACCCACCAGGTCAGCAAGCTGTCCCTGGCTGATCTTGTTCCGCTTCCGGAGCGCCCTGATCCACCGGGGCCCGATCCGTGCGGCCCCAGCCTCGGCTTCGGGAGGAAGCTCCAGCTTGGGTGGCTTGACCTTGGCCGGTGCCACGCCCTTGGCTGTGGCCCTCTTCAGCGTTCGCTGGCCTTCCTTGAGTCTCTTGATCTCCTTGAGCAGCGGATCGATACCGGCCTTGACCTCCTTGCGAGCCAGGCGTGCGATCTCGTCACGGAGAGCGGATTCCATCTTGCCCATAGTTCGGTTACCTCCCAAAATATAGATAGCGCAATCTCGGGCAGGGACACAAGTCGGCTACTGGCCGCTTGCTGCCCATGACTACTTGAGGAGGTGCATGAGCATCAAGGTGAAGCCGCCACCACCACCGATGGCGAACACGATTCCATGCAGCAAGTAGATGAGCGGAGGAGCCTGCTTTCCGAAGAACACCCTGACCGTCGGGGCCAGCCAATTCCACCAACGCATTTGTTCGTCGTGGATCAGACCGTCGTCAGAACGGAGGGCGACCAAGATGGTTTCGAGGGAGATGAACAGCAGGTGGCCGCTGAACAGTAGGCCAATCAGGTAGAGAAGAATGCTGTTCATTGTCGCTCAGGTTTCAGGTCTTTCCACGCTCACCGTGCCACAGGATCAACAGCGCCAGGCCAACCCAGAGCAGGTACTGAGCGAGGGTCACGGTTGTAATAGACATCACCGATCCCATGATGGCGCCAGAGGTTCCGACGTCGAGCCAATCCGAATCGCGTAGCAACCAGTCCAGCAGGGATTCCACCGGTAGCACAGCAAGAAACTCCACGGCAAGTAACGCTACCTCCAGCATCAGCGCGAGCAGCACGAAGCGCCACTCACTCCCGAAGCAACGGAGGCTTACGGGAAAGAGGCGCAGAAGCGAGAGGTCGAGGGAGAACAGGAATATCAGGGGCAGTACGTACACGAACACCGTGACCACGGTGCTGGCACCCATATCGATCCAGGGGATCCAACTCATCCAGGCAGCACTGGCTCCCTTGCTGGCGTTGACGAGCAACCTCGTCACGGAGTACATGGCAGCGCCCTGCAGCAAGCCGATGACCATCACGCCGGGCAGGTATCGCTGTAGGGCTGCCCGCCATGCCAGGATGGGCTGATCCTCCCGAGCGGCCCGGACGCGGGCCAGGAATAGAGTCGTGCACGGATAGAGCACTAACAAGCTGGTGACCCAACCCGAGACACGTGCAAAGCCAAGGATCGGGCCGCTCGCAAGCCACTGCCAGAAGGCAACGGACAGGGCTGGAGTCAGCAACACGACCAGCAACAGACCCCAGGAGCAGTGGGTTAGGCGGATCGCCTGCCAGAGCGTGCTCATGAGTGTACGGCGCTGGTTGGTCATGCTTCCCCGGCTGTGTCAGGAGTTGATCCTCTTCGCCATGTCCTTCCCAGCCTTGAACACCGGCAGACGCTTGGCTTTGACCTCGATAGCCTCGCCGGTTTTCGGATTCCTGCCGGTGTAGGCGTCGTAGGACTTGACCGCCAAGGAACCGAATCCCCGGATCTCGATCCGCTCACCGCCCAGCAGGGCGTCCTTCATCGCGGCGAACACGGCGTTGACCATGTCCTCTGATTTGACATTGGTGATCTTCGCCTTGGCGGCGACGGCGGCGATCAGGTCGGATTTCTTCATGTGGCAGATCCCCCTCGGATGGCCTGTGAGTAGCAGGATCCAAGGCCAGGGGCAAGGCTTCAAACCCTGGAAAACGATGTCGGGGAAACTGTAAGCCCCGGAGGAGCCGTAGCACCGACAGGCAGCGGCTACTACGAACTCTTGATCAACTCACCATTCTCGCCACAATGGAAGACACCCCAGCAGGGATTCACGCCCGGCAGTTCCCGACCGCCGATCATGCGCCGGATCTCATCCTCCGGCAGCTCCCAGCCAGCCGCCCTCGCCCGCTCGAAATCGTCGGCGGTGATTGGGATGACATTGGGGTCATCAGCGATCTCGGGGCCGTTCTCCCCATGCGGGCAACCGACCGAATAGGCGACCACCTCCCGCATCCCAGTCTCGTCAGGTTCCCCGACCCACTCCCCGAAGACCGGGACGTAGAATCCTACACGAATGTAGTATCGGCTCTCCTTGATCATGGTCTTGTTCCTCCAATCCTCGCCTTCGGCGTTGATCGAACTGTTGATCCTATTACCCCAAACGGGGTAGAAGACCGCTGCCGTCAGTCCGGGCTACTTCCTTTTCCAGCACCCAAAGAGATGTGTGAAAAGCCTCCAGGGAAACGCCCCGGCTTCCTCCCGAAGCGTGAGCGCGGCTTCATCGGGAAGCGTGAGCACGCTCAACCAGAGTTACACGAAACTTTGCCCTCCGTAACTTTGCCCGATAGAAACTTTCCAACCTGCAACTTCCATGCTTCGGCTTACGGATAAAGCTGCGAGGCAGCCTTTCCTGAGCCGATGCAAGCAGAGCCTCTGTGGCTGGCGACCGGGGTCTGACTGGCAACCGAGTGCCCGTCGTACTGAGATCGTCCGTCCTCGGCCGTCTGGTTGCGTCTGGTGGCCGTCAGCCTAACGTCCCTAATCCTGATCAGCCTGGATACGATCCAGAATGCAGGCCAGGCAGGAGAGGCGCTTTCTCTCGATCCCCGTATAGCGGCCAGTATCCCCCGAATAGCAGTCAGCCTCGATCCTCAGTCTTGCCGGCAGGGACTTCGGGTGGTTCTGGGAGGCCCACTCCTTGTAGCTCATCCCGTAGCGATCCTCGAAGATCCAGTTCACGCAGGCCTCGGCCGCCCGCCTCCTCCGCATACAGGCTTCCTCGTCCTTACAGATGCGCCAGACCCGATCTCCGTTCTCGGTCGTGAGCATCAGATAGCGATGGGGACACCTCCCCAGCCATTCAATCCTCTTCATCTTCTCCTCCAGTCTCTCTGGCCCTGGCAGCTTCTTCCGCCAGGGCTCGCAGGCTTGAACTCTTGCTGCTCTTGGTATGTTCGTTCATGGCCCCTCTGATAGCTCTGGCATCCATCAGGGGCTCCCAATCCTGTTCCCCACGCTTTCCCACTCGTCCGAGAGCATCGAGCGTCCACCGGTAGGGATTTCTCGGCTGCCAAGGTCGGTGGCTTGGAGCATTGGTGATATTGCGATGGATGCCTCTACTCACTCCCGAAAGAGCCATCTGTAGTCTCAGGTTGTAGTCTTCGATGTGGGCTAGAGGGTGCCTCTTCTGGTTGAGCTTTCTCGGGATGTCCCGCATCCAGAACATCCAGGTCTCATCCCGATGAAAATCTACGAGCGCATCATTCGATAAGGAGTGCCAATGGCACTCTCGCTTTATCCCATTCAGGTACCAGATGAAGATGCCCGGCAGTCTATCCAGATCACCGTTCTCAGCATGGATACTAGCGATCTGATCAGGCCGACAGTACTTGATTGTCGAATAAGTTCGGTTGTTGATGATCTCCAGAGCATCGTCTGGCAGGCCTCGACTCCTTGTGGTTACTCGATATGAGTATCTCTTGTCCTGAGCCACTACTCTTTCAAGGATTCCTTCACGGATAAGTCTGGATCTGATATTGGCAACCCGCTTTCCTCTCGATGTCTTTCCGTCCTCCCGCATCCCGATCACGTCTGCCACTGAAGTGGGAGACCAGATTTCGATCCGGTTCGGATCAGAGCCGACTCCGAAAATCTCATAGAATGTGTGGATTCTGCTCTCCCAGGATCCCCTCTGGAGGACTGATAGATCACAGAGTATCTTGGTGTAGCACCTGATATCCTCAGACATGATCAATCCCTGGATAGGGGATAGGGGAACGGCTCAAGGGCGCAAGGCGCGGAGCGCCAGGGCCACCGAAGGCAAAGCGGGCAAGACCCACTAGGCCAGAGCCGCCAACGGCGGCGGCGGTACAAAGCCAATTGCTTGAGCGGCTTACGGGCTTTATTAAGCCCTTCTTAGAACTGGTAGCGCCCGGCGATACCAATGGTAGCGCCCAGCGATACCAATGGTAGCGCCCGGCGATACCTGAGTAACGCCCAGCGATACCAATAGTAGCGTCCGATGATATTACCGAGCGTGGGTGAACGGGCGCAATGCGAACGGGCGTAATACGCCCGCACGTGAAGGGAGCCAAGGAGTCGGCCATCGAAGGATGACCAACTCCTTGGATGGAGGGGATCATCTTTCGACCTCGCCGGCCTGCTGACTCTTGTACGCTTCCTCGGCGGCCCGCAGAGCCTGGCAGATGGCCCGAGCGGTCGGGACGTGATCATAGTATGCGGCATCCACCAGCTCATGGATCTCAGCGAGATCCACATTGAAATCAGAAGCGATCAAGACATTTGTAAAAATCTTGAGCTTGGTGCGCTGCACCTGAATCTCGCTAGTCGTTTTCCTCATCCTCATCCTCGTAGACATTGTAAGCCGGCACTGACGGCGGGTACTTGGCCGGGTCTGTGGAGATGATCGGGAGCGGCCACTGCACGCACTCGATCTTGGTCAGCTCCTGGGCCTCTGTGAGCAGGCGCTCGACGCGGCCACGCCACGCCGCGTAGCTCTCGCCCTCGTCGCGCTCGGTGCGCTGGCCGTCCACGATCACGGCCAGGGGGAGCAGCCCGTCAGCCATGCGGGGTCTGGCCGCACCAGCGCATTCGTTGGTGGGGCAGCTCCTACCGGCGGTGATCAGGTGCCCCAGCATGCTCAGCTCGGCATACACAGGCTGGATGAGCAGCGGCTCCGTGTTGGCCAGAGCGATCAACCGCTCCAGGTTGATCTCGCTCTCCAATTCCTCCACGCCATAGTGCAGGCCCTTGTCGCATTCGCCGGCTGCGTAGGCCTCGCGCAACGCCCAGTAGGCCCTGGTCAGTGCCGCCTCAGCCTCCCGTAGGTGGGGCGTCCTGTCAGCCATAACTGTACCTCCTCCCGCTGCTCATCCACGGGCACCTGGATGTAAGTTCGCGGGCACGGGCGTCATGTTCCCCGCTGGGAGGGTAGAGTGGATCAGTCATGTTCTTTTCCTTTCTTTTTCTTTTGCCGGCTGCCCTTCCGTTGACACTGGGGGCAGCCGGCGCACCTCTTACTGGGGCAGCGGATGCCGCCTCGAATTCACTAGCGACTCTCCCTGAGCCACTTAATAGCCTGGTCGAGATGCTCCCAACCTGTCAGCGGAATGGGATCCTGCTCGCTGCAGGGCTCCATCAAATAGACGAGGGAGTCCACCTCATCCCGATGCCGTTCTTTCCAATTATCGCCCGCGTAGGAGATCGACAGATGCCGTCCATTGTCCGCCTGGAGGTCAACAGCAATAACCAATGCCCACTCGTCATCGCACCCGGCCTGGAGTCCCTTGTCCTCCAAGTACTCCCACACCTTGCCCACGCTCGTTTTCATGGTTTTTCCTCCGTTGCCAGCTGCCGCCGGCATCTATGATCCTCAGCAACCGCCCAAGAACAGCCGGTTTACCAACTCCTCGATCAGGTAGGTGTACATCTGGTGGGGTGCGTCCTGCTCGACTGCCGCACGCTCATGCGTCATCAACAGGCCGAGAATCTGCGCCCAGAGCGGATCCATACCCTCCTCCAACTCCAGCGAGTTCTCCCCCATGACCTGGAAATCGGTGATCTGCTGATCGACATTGCCTGCCAACGTGATCGTCAGGGACACGTCCATCACGGCACCTCCTTGGGTGACGGCGCCGAGATGCCCAACTCGCGGGCCTTGGCAAGCACCTGCCCCCGATCGTACCTCCACATCCTCGGCGTAATACGGATGCACGGCAGTACGTGATAGCGGGTGAGTGTCCGCACATCCGTGCGGGGGATGCCGAGCAGATCGGCCACAGCCCTGCTGGACAACAGATCAGACATAGAGACACCTCCTGGGCCGCTCAACGGCCTATGATGCGTCAGGAGGTCAGTGTGTAGGGGTGCCACCGACTAGCCCCTGACGCCGTAGTCACGGCAGATCAGATGGCGTAGTCAACGGGCTTGGCGGCTGGTGGGCCGGTCGGGCCTTTTTGCTATCGCATCGCGTTGAGTATCAAACTAGAAGACGTATGTCAAGCTGTAATTACTATTTACCTTGGTAGTCGGTGCTTCGTGCGCCCTATACTGGTCTCAAGACAGCTCAGTAGACTGATCATACACGCATGCCCGCACGCGGGCGCGCGCAGGCACACATCACTTGCCCTGGACGCCGGAAACACAGCGCAGGACGAGCGGCTGAAACCGTTGACGAACTGTTCGAGAAACCCCCGTTCCTATCGGGAAACGGGAGGGGATATCCCACCGTTTCGCGCCTTGAGGCAGCCGTTGTCGGCAGGTGGCTACACCTGGTTGAGCAGCACCGAATCCCTAGAACTAGGGATTTGGTAACTCCTCCACTCTGGCGAATGTTGGACTTGCGTGGAAAACGATCTTGAAACGGGTGTCGGTTGAACGACAAGGGGCCGGTTGTTCCAGATGGCCTCTTGGAAACTTTCCAACTGCAACTTTGCCCACTACGGGCCCCGATTTCGGCCATTCCACGACTGCTGATGCGCAAGTTTGGCATTAGGAAAGTTACCTGCCGGGGGAAAGTTTGGCCGGATGCAATGGATCACCGGATCTCGCTCTGGAGGCCGACCTATTCGGAGCAGATCGCCAGTTCCGGGGGGTGCCCTTTCCGGCGTTCTCGGGCTTTTCTCGGGGAGGCCGATATTTTTTCTGCCGACTGGAGTACTCGGCCCGTGAGGTGGGTATGGTACCTCATGCCGGGCACCCCCGTTCACCCCGCCCGGCAGGAATGGAGGTACAGAGGATGCGAGGCGTAATCCATGTCCAACTGCCAGATGGGCTCCGGCGGGTGGCCCGTGTACGTGCGGCGCAGCAGGACGAGACCGTCAGCCAGTACGTCGCTGCCCTGATCCGGCAAGACGCTGAGCGAGCCGGTGTCACCGACCTTGTGGATGATCAAGACGGGAAGGAGGGCGGCGATGAGCGGCAGCATGCTGGATGACCTGGATGAGTTCTTTGGCCAAGACGATCTTGAGGAGGCCGAACGACTCATCGGCGGCAGGAAGACCGGCGGCAGGAAGACCGACGACTTGGAGCCCAGCACCTCCGGGGACGCTCCCGACCAGGGAAGCCCGGTTGATGGCAACCTGTTGGAGGTGTTGGAGGTGGATGGTATTGCCGATCATGAGGATGCCACGGCCACGGAGGCCACCGGGCTGGCGGATGACCTCGACCTTGATGCCACCGTGCCAGTCGATGCCACCGGCATGGATGAGGATGCCGACGACCCGGACGAGGACTCCGACACCGACGACTCGGACGACGGCAACGCCGACCAGGATGGCGACGCCGCCGCCGACCTGGAGAACACCATCGGCCCCGACGCCGCCATCGGGGAGCCCGATCAAACCCAGGAGGTGGATCTTCGGCAGGCCATCAAGGAGGTGGTCGCTTGGGCGGCGAGCGCAGATCGGGATCGGGTGGCCAAGCTGATCACAACCCTGGCCCGGCAGGCGGGGATCGATCTTGATGGGCGTCAGGGACGGAATCGTCGCTGGCGGTGATCGGAGAGGCCACTGGCCCCAGGTTGACGGCCGGGTCGAGTTCGAGTGGGTGATTTCCCGCCCCAAGTCCATTCCTGTTCCGGTGTTTCCCGTTGACATCGAAGAGGGAGAGTTGCGACTAACCAAGCCGCCAAGGTAGGTTCTCAGGGAATTCCAGGGGGTGATCCGTGACAACAAGAGGTAAGAAGGCCACAGTCCTGCTTGGGGCTGGCGCTTCAGTTCCCTATCTAAAGCTCAACGGTGAGTCCATCACCACAAACCTCATCACGCAGGAACTTACGAGCAACTGGGATCGATGGCTAGCCGTCTGGAATCAGTTTGAGGACACCCGGCAGAAAATGCACGATGCTGACAGCCGTTGTGACTACCTTGGCTTCAACGATTTGAAAAGCCTAGTGACCAGATACGCCGACCTCCTGCGGGACGATATCATCTTCAAGCCTGGCAACTTTGAGCAACTGGTGCATCTGCTGGACAAGGCTTCCTCTTACCTCTGGTACCTTGGAGCGAACCGGGAATCGGAGGTCAAGGACATAGACAGCCTACTGATCGGCACTGTCCCAGGTTCGTTTGAGAGGGCTGTCAAGTCATTCGCAAGAGAGACCAACCTACATGGTTGGAACCTCGCCCCCTGGATCGCCCGAGAGGTGATAGCCTCGATCATCCTTGATGCTTGGAAAGACGCCTCTGGCATTGCAGGCGTCGGCGTGAATGATCACTCCGAGTTCCTCAAGAGGATGCACTCCGAGTTCGAATCGGTCAACGTCTATTCACTCAACTACGACCCCCTTGCCGCAGAAGCGGCGAAAATGGGGCCTGACTACAAGACCGGGTTCCTCGGCAGGAGTGGAAAATTTGAGCCCTCACAGTTTCTCATGACAGGCACTGCCTGCCGAATTGCTTTCATGCACGGCCATCTCGGGTTCGGGATGAAAGCTGGTGGAAATCTGGTGCTGGACTATGACTATCGCAACGCCCAAGAGAGCCGGATACGATGGGGGGCACTTGAGAACGAGGTTGTGGCCACGTTCAAAGGAACCTCTCCAAAACACGCCATCATCACCGGCCTCGACAAGTTCGACGTTTTCACTAGGAACCCCTTTGCTGCCTACATTCACTGCTTCAGCCAAGACGTATTGGACAGCGACTGCGTGGTCATTGTCGGTGCCTCGATGGGTGACAAGCACCTAAACGTTTTCATCCACAATGTGCTGCGGTTTTCCCCAAAACCCCGATACGTGTTCGTCACCTGGCTCGATGCTGAATCGAGATCGAAGGGCATATTGCCAGAGAAGCTCTTGGATTTTGCTTCAATTACCCAGGATTGGGTGACTGCAAGGGTGAGCGGAAACCACGGCCCAGGAGATGCATTCACCGCAAACACAGCCCGTTTCACGGAATCAGTTGCCAAGAAGGGGTATGGTCAATTCCAGAACCGTTCGATCATCTACTGCCTTGGCTCAGATGATTTCTTTCGGACGGGGAGCGTCAAGAGCATCCTTGAGGAGTTCAATCTTGCCTGATCGGAACTCGTCCAACTAACACGCAGTTTCCCAGCACCGCTCAAGGCCTCCCCTCACAGGCCGACCGCCGCAGCGGCGTTGTTCAGGAACAGGCTCCCATTCCTGATGTAGCCCCTCACTGTCGCAACAGAACGATGGCCAGTCTGCTGCATGATCGCCCTCTCACTCACTCCGGCATTTGCGGCATCGGTGGCAAGTCCTGCCCGAAGAGAGTGACCGCCGAATCCAGCCGGATCCATGCCGATCAACTCCACGGAACGCTGGACGATGACTCCTACAGCCTTGCCAGATAGCCGGGACTGGCGAACCTGACCGTGACGATTCACTGGACGGAATACCGGGCCGCTGGTGATTTCAGACACCTCCAGCCATCGGCGCATTGCTCTGACCGGACAAGTCATCGGATTCGACCCGAACGGTATGCCAACGACTCGACCTTCCGACTCCTGGTCGGTCTTGCTTTTACGGACGGTGATCGCCAGGCCATCCTCTCGGAAGTCGAGGTCGCCCACGCTGAGGTTGACCAGTTCGCTGCGACGCAGCGCTCCTGCGTAGCAAACCAGGAGCAAGGCGTGATCCCGAACTCCGATGATGCTCCTTGGAAGCCGATGGACGATCCTCCGGAGGTGGGAGACTGACAGCGGGGCCTTCTTCTTGGGAGCGGTTCCATGCGTGCGCCGGATGCCCTTCATCGTTGCTCTGACCTCGGGAGCCGAGGACGGTCTCTCCAGCCCGGCTGCAACGTGTGCCTCATTGATGGCGACCAGGTGTCGTTGTAGCGTGCTGACCTTCAGCGATGCGGCCTTGTCAGCCAGGTAGGCTGCGACCAGGGCAGGCGGCGACGGAAAAGGTTCCATGACGCCCTGGGCCTTGCACCAGGTGATGAATGACCGAAGGGCCGACCTGTAGGCCCGGATCGTTGCGGCTGACTTTGACCGGGCGGCGTAGTCACGGGCCTTGTCGAACAGGTCGGGCCGCACCAGGTGTTTCGCCACCGGAACCAGGTCGTTCATTGCCTCCTCCTTACGTCTGAGAAGATTCGTTTCTCAGACCCTAGACCCAGCCTATCAACTCTGTAATCTCGGGCGCTAAGCCCCCATTCAAGGATTTTGGTGTTCGGCACCGATCCAATTGACGGAGGGGTATCCAGACCCTCGTCGCCCCGAGATCGTTGCTTGTGCGGGCTCTCAGGCAGTCGGATTCTCGGCCGGGCGACCGAGATCCTCCGATCCGGGCGTCAACTGCCCTGGTAGCCCTAGAAGTAGGGCTTTTCGGGGAGTGGAGATCGTGGCTTGGTGGGGCTCTGGGGCGGGCCCATGCCCCTGTAGGCTACAGGACGCAGTTGCAGCGACCGATGTGGTCGGCCAGACCGAGGGACTCCCACACGCCGTGCTCTTCAAGACAGAGGGCAACCTCGACATCCGGTCTGACCTTTCGGGCGCAGTCCAGAATGTGCTGGTACATCTCGACACGCAGGTCTCTCGGATAGCGCCTCCGCCCGTCGGCCATCTTCCTGGTCGAGTCCATGTGCCGGGAGATCACGTTGTCCCCGCCGAGTCCCTTCTCCATCAGGTTCACGGCGTTGCGGTAGGAGCAGATGCCGCCAACGGTAAGCCGCTGGACGGGCACCCGGGATAGGAGGTCAGTGACGAATCTGCCGTAGGCCTCACGCCATCCTGGGACGGGGATCATCGGCATGAGCACGGCCCTGACGGAAAAACCTGCGTCGGTGCACCTGACCATCGCAGCGAGTCGCTCCTCCACGGAGGGGACGTTCCGCTCGAACTCCGTGGCTACCTCGGGTGGGTTGAGGCTCCACGACAGGATCGTGTTTCCGCCGTGGTCAAGTCCGAGAAGGTTGTCCATGTCGGCCGACTTGGTCAGCACCACCTGCCGGGCGTAGGGGTGCTCCGCGAAGAACGGCACCAGGACTTGAGAGTATCCGGTCAACGGGTCAAGAGCGAGCCCGTCCTGCAGCTTGCCGCAGTAGAACGCCGTCGGCTTCCCGAGCTTCTGTGCCTGCCGGTCGATCTCGCCAAGGATGTCCTCCAGGTTGACGAACACCTTCACCGACGGTGAGTGCCAGATCCCCGTTGCCCCGGCGAGGTAGCAATACTGGCAGCGGTAGAAGCAGAAGCCGGTCGGGGAGAAGTGCCAGTAGTTGGGACAGGCGTTCCCTTCCTCGCTGCTGAATCGGACGGCGCTGGCGTGAACGCCGATGACCAGAGTGCGCTTGCCCCGGCGTTGCCTCTTCCGGGCGTCGGCCTCACCTAGGTCGATCCGGTTGTGCTGGGTTTTGAGCTGCTCGATGACCCTAGCCTCGGGATAGGCGGAACAGATTCGGCCAACGTAGCGCTGCCGCTCTGTCGTGATCGTGCTGCCCTTGGCTAGGACTATCTGATCGACCGTGAGGTGCCACGGAGGGCGTGGCTTGTAGTCGAGTGGAGGAATACCGGGCCGTTTGATCATTCTCGCTCCCTCTGCGTCTCCACCGTTCTACTCTACCAGCTATCCTGACTGCTCTGGGTTCAGTAGTCCTTGTCCTCCGCTCCTGCGCCCCTGCGTCCGATGTTGTCCTTACCCGGCCGTCTGAGCTACAAGAAAGGCACAGGTTGGCTTGGAGGGGTGTTCGATGATCAGCCGGTGGTGGATTCTGGCTCTTGCGCTGCTGACTACGGCGGCGGTGCCGCCAGCCCTGGCGCAGGAGAAGCAGAAGATCGCCGTATTGTCTATCAGGGCTGCAGAGGGGCTGAACAAGGATACGGCCAAGCTGCTGGACGAACTTCTGCTCACCGAGATCCAAGAGGCCGGTGATTTCGAGGTACTCGGCAGTGCCGACATCGTCTCCATGATGACCCTGGAAGAGGAGCGGGTGAAGATCACCGGCTGCGCCGATGACTCCTGCCTGGTCGAGATCGGGGGTGCTCTCGGTGTCAACCTGCTCGTCGCATCCAGTGTAGGTGCGGTAGGTGACCGCTTCCTGCTCAATGTCAAGATACTGGACGTCTCCACGGCCAAGGTGCTCAAGCGTACCAGTGAGGCGCTGGACGACGACCAGGCCAAGCTCATCGATGCCATCAAGCGGGCTGCGGCCAAGGTGATCGAGGGTATCAAGGAGACGCAGGACAGTCGGCCAGCCAAATCCGAGTCTGGCAGAGATGGTGCAACGACAGACCTGATGGCGACACCAACAGTTCAGTCCGAGCAGGAGAAGCCTGTCGGGTTCCTGTCCGTGGCACCGTGGTTGACGTTGGGGCTGGCTGTTGCGGCCGGGGCAGCGGGTGGTACACTTGTTGGGTTGGGGGCCTCGGACGAATCGAAGCAGGAGGACGAGTTCTTCGGGACGCCGGAATGGCGGGACATTCGGGACAGCGGTGAGACCAAGTACACCGCTGGCGGGGTGCTGCTCGGTGTTGCCGGGGTAGCGGCAATCGGTACACTGATCCTGTTCCTGGTGGATGGGGAAGAGGGAAGCGCCTCGGCGGTCATGCTCCCGACACCGGGCGGTGCATCGGTGGCCGCATTGTACAGATGGTAGGAGGTGGTGATATGAGGCACCTCTGGTTGCTGATGGCGCTGGCCATGCTGATCCTCCTGGGCTGCGACCTGTCGGATGTCGGCACCAAGTGTACCCAGCATGAGGACTGTCACGACGCTCAGCATTGCGATATCCCTTCAGGGGTGTGCAAGGATGGCCCCGCTGGCGATGCTGATGCGGATACGGACTCGGATGTAGACACGGACAGCGATACAGATACTGACACAGATACTGACGCGGATGCTGACACAGATACAGATTCGGATTCGGACGTAGATACAGACGTTGATACCGACACAGATGTGGACACGGATAGCGATACGGATGCGGATACAGACGCTGACACGGATACCGATACGGACACGGACGTTGATTCGGACACGGATACGGACGCCGACACTGATTCCGACTCGGACACTGACACAGATGCAGACTCTGATACAGACACAGACTCGGATGTGGACACGGACAGCGATACCGATACGGACACGGACACGGATACAGACACGGATACCGATACCGATACTGACGCGGACTCTGATACCGATATCGACACCGACAGCGACACCGACAGTGATACGGACACGGTTCCATCCGTCTCATGCAGCGAGAACAACGAAGGATACCAGGAGTGTATGCGGGACGATGGTCGAGGCGGGCCGTATGTACTTATTCCCGGAGCTACCTTTTGGCAGGGCTGCCGTGAAGATCTGAACGAGTCATGGAACTGCAGGAGCGACGAAGAGCCCCAGCACGAAGTGCAGCTAACATCGTACGGAATCGACCGACACGAAATCACCCAAGCCGAGTATCAAGTGTTCGTGGTCGAGATGGGCCACCCAGAACCGATCATCTGTGATTGGGGTGATTCGACCTGGGCTCCGGAGACAACGCCGAATTACCCAGTTGCCTGCGTGGCGTGGGAAGATGTGCAGGCATATTGCCAGTGGATCGGCGGAAGCTTGCCGACCGAGGCGCAGTGGGAGTACGCAGCCAGGGGGCCAATGACAAGCGCCGATGATTATGCGGCCTACCCCTGGGGAGCGAACGACATTGACTGCAGTCGAGCGGAGTACAACGGTTGTTCAGGCTACGCGGAAGGGGTGGAAACGCACGCACTGGGAGCGTCTCCCTTCGGGCTTCACGACATGTCCGGCAACGTCTGGGAGTGGGTGCTTGACAACTATGCAAGCGACTACTACACAACGGGCGGCCCTTGGCCACGCACCAATCCGGAGGGCCCTGCGAGCGGTTCGACTAGCGTGCTGCGCGGCGGATCCTGGGCCGAAGCCGAACAAGCCGTTCGAGTAGCTGGTCGCGGCCAGTTCGATCCAGCGTACCGCTACGCCGACTACGGTGGGCGATGTGCGCGGCCGTTTCGAGGAGATGCGGACGCAGATACAGATGTGGATTCAGACATCGACTCCGATGCGGATACAGACACCGATACCGATGCGGACTCGGACGAGTGCCTTGTGGAGGGGAATGTTGTCCGATGTGGAGACGAAGATCCCTGCACAACCGATAGGTGCGAAGACGGCGAATGCCTGTTCATCCCGCATTCAAACGAGTGCGATGACGGTAACCCTGAAACCACATCGGATCGCTGCCAAGGAGGCATCTGCCGAGGTGACTACTCGACGCCGCCACCGTGTACTCCTCCCGAGATTACAGGTTTCTGGCCACAGCAGGGAGGCCCAGAGACGCAGGTCGTGATAACAGGCTGCGGGTTCAATGAGCGTCTGTATTGGTTTCAGTGGGGTGACTACCCCATGGTCAGGTTCCCTTCTGGCACCACTGGCCTCTCTAACTATCCAGTAGCCTGGACTGACGAGGCGATCTCTGCTGTGGTTCGCGGTTCCAACTCGGCTGCTATTGCTCCGATATACTTGCGGGTACAAGATGCTGGTGGTTGGCGGATTCTTGCCGAATCAACCGAGGATTTCAATTTTCAGCCCCGAACCGATGAGGATCGGAACGCGGCCTCGGAAGCAAACGGCGCAACTGTGACCTACGATTCCTACTACGGGCCAGCGTCCAGCGGTTCTCCATGGGATCTGATGGGCTGGATGAACTCCACGAACACGACATCTTGGACTCAATCCGACTTCGATGGCAGCTGGAAGGTCGAGGAGCTCTGGGCCGGGTTCGTTCGTGACGATTTCGCATTCCAGCAGCCGGGATGCGCCGTGTTCTCTCTGAACCAGCAGTCTGGCGGCTGGAAAGAGGTTGCGAGAACCTGCGATACCCCCCTGCTTCTGGAGGCTGGGTGGCGCCTTTCCATCACACCTCCAATAACCGCCATTGGAGCGAAATTCGAGATGGAAGGACACGGTTGGTTCATGGCTGCGGATCTGCGCGCTGTGGCGAGCAGGCCGTAAGAAGCCTGCACCATACACGTACTGACCGCCCTGTTCATCCCTTCCGCTTCGAGTGCTGCGACCGTTTGGCTCTACAAGCTCAACACGACAACCCGAAAACAACTTGGATTCTCATGCCGTCATTCCATCAAGCAGGTTCAGGGATCGAATCACGAATGAACTGCCGGAGGTGAGTCGGGGGAGGCCGTCTGCGGGCTTGGCCACGAAGGCCTGACCTGGTAGAATCTAGCCCACTACGGGGAGAGAAGCCGATGCGGCTAGGTTCAGGCGGAGTTGCTGCTGGTATGGCAGCTATCGCAGCCGTCCTTGTGGTGCCGTCGTGTTTCCAGGGGTCTCCACCCCCTCCGGATGACGAAGAACTGAGTATCGTAGACCACGCCGACGCAGACGGGGAGCAGGACGCCGAGGATGAGCAGGACGCCGAGGACGAGCAGGACGCCGAGGATGTTCAAGACGCCGATTCGAATCAGGACATCGAAGAAGGGGACTACCACACGGAGGATGAAGTAGAAGCGGACATCGAGAGTGGTGAGAGTTCCGAGTCACCCCCCGACAGTTCAGAGGCCAATAACAATACCTGTGAACAGGCGAGGGACATCGGTGAGGTGCTCGATGACGATCCAGACGATGCTATCGAGATCGAGGGCGTGATCCGAGAGAATACCGACGAGCGGTGGTTCGCGTTCTTGGCTTTGGATGACCAGAGCCAAGATGTGGCAGCGCAGTGTGACCTCTTCGACGTTGGGATTGAGTTCATCGCAAATCCAGATGAGGCATTCGTCTTCGACGTGCTAAAAGGAAGCTGCGCGGAGCCGCCCCACGCTACGGCTTGCGATAGATTCGAGTTCGCAACAAATCACAACGGGCCCGATGGCCATGGTGAATGCCCATGCTTGCCGGAGGCTCTTGCGGGCGACCCACGATGGAGTCCTGTCAACACCTGCCAGGATACAACCACCAGGTTTCACGTCAGGGTGTATCCCGTGCCTGGCTCATCTCTCCAGGGGTTACCGTATCGAATCCGCGTCAGCAATGGACGATGACTTGACGAGGTGTTCTGCAACCGCCAACCACGCACGGAATTATCAATGACCGAGTCCTGGCAGTCCCTCATCCCCGCCACCCGAGGCCGTCTCCCCGGCGACAAGCCCGGCAAACCCGGCGAGCTTCTCCATCGCACCGATCCGGGCGGCAACCTCGATGCAGACATCGCCGTACTGGGCTTGTATCCTGCAGCCCGGGTGAGTCAGCGTACGGTCGGTGATCTCCGGATGAGCTTCCGGTAGGGATGGTGTGAACGTCAAAGTGATTTGATCGTGCCGAGTTCTGATATCAAGACAGATTCCAATTCATCGGTAAGTCTTGACCGAATCGCTGTCCTTTTATTTTCAGCTTCTTTCTTACGCTCTTGTCAGCCTTGTGCACTAAGTCTGCAAGCATTGGGACAATCAAATCCATGTAGCTAATGACTATCATTTTCGTCTTACCAAACTGATCTTCTCCTGATCCAGTTCGAGCGATAAACCGACGGTTTACAATACACCGGTTGTGGACAGAGATATTCCGGATTTCGACTGCTTCGATGACAGCATCTGTTTCTTCAGGGTTGGCAAGTGCCACCCCGAATCTGTCAAGAAAGAACTCTGCTAGGTCTCTGTATGAGGAATATGATAACGATTCTACCTTGCGTTCTGCTATCTCCCGTACAAGTGACTCAATGCTGTCGTGCCGTAAGATCTTCGCAAGTTCTACTTTGTCGGATGACCGTAGTGTCTCCGACCTTTGCGTGAATACCTCATAGAGAAGGGAAGACAAGTAGTTCAAATAGTTTTCGATGTGCCTTGCTAGTATGATCTCTAGGAAGACCTGCCGATGGCTTTTCAATGCCTGAGTCGTTGGAGTCCTGCTTTCCCATCGTTTCTCAAGCTCCGACCTCTCTTCTGGTGAATGCGCTGTGTCAATTAGAGCCTGATGAGCAACTTCGGCGGTCGCCTCCGTTTGGCAGACCAAAGCCATCACGAAATTGAAAAACCGGTTGATTTCAACCCAGGTTTGAAAGAACTGTTTGGCAGCCCCGGTTCCGGTTCTAGGAAGTATTGAGTGTCTTTTCTTGGCTTGTACTTCCATGCTAGCAGCTCTCCCTCTTTCGCATCAGGATCACCCCACCGACCAGATCATAGCATCCCAGTAGCTATTGAAAATTGCATCTGATGAAACGTCATGTCGCATTGGAGAATCGTGTTTAGCATCTGTAGCAATAACCTGGCAAGAAATGTCCATGGAATCCACTATCAATACGCTGATCGGCTTCGATGTACTGGACATCTGCACATGGATCAACAAGAAGACCGCCCACCTAGCTCATTCCAGGCATCCTGATGTCAGGTCTAGGCGCAGACTGGCGGCGTCGGCACCAGGCCTGGTGTGCGAGGCCGGGACGTAGTCTGGCCATCCGTCTCATCCAGAGCCGAACTTCTTGACGAAGTTGTAGAATCCTCTCGGGTCAAAGAAAGTCAGATCAAGTTTGCCCAGGGTGATCCGACTCCAGGTTTGAATCCGCCGTGCCTGGCCAGGCTCCAAGCGGACACCGTTTACACTTGTGCCGTTAGTGGAGTTATTGTCCTCGATGAAGTACTTATCGCCTTTCCTTTCGATCCAGGCATGCTCTCTCGACACTGTAACCTCGCTCACTCGGATGTCGCAGCGCTCACTACAGCCAACCAGGAGGCGATTTGTACCGGTTCCTTGACCACCGGCCAACGGCATCACCACGTATGACGAGGAGCTTGTAGTTCTGTTGTTCCTTATCTCCTCCATGCCGTTACAGAAGGCCTGCATCTCAGCGGTGTCGCCGGGTTTGCCTTGAATCGGCCTGAAAGAGCCGCAGAGCACATCCGTGAGCAGGACTGCTGGCGGATCTTCCGCAAGGTACTCCTTCAGTCTCTTTCTGGCGACCAGCTTGATGTAATCGTCAATCGGCCTCATCTGCCGCCCCCGAAACGCCACGGAACGGAATGCGAATACCTACCGGTCTTGTACTGCCGCATTCCCCGCACCGTTCGTGTTCGGCGGTGAGTATATCACAGGCTCCTCCTCCATTTGAACAGTCTTGATAGGGCCCGGAAGGCAGGGCGATCTGGACTGGACGGGGAGCTTCGGCATCTGGCGTGGAGTGAGGGGGCTGGCCGGGTGACTGCCCACTGTTGCCGGGCTATGGCGGAAGGGGCACAGGAATGAGCAATATCAGACCGAACAGTCCGGACGCCGAAGGCGCATCGGTGGCCGAGGCCCGTGCTCGTTGGCTCGCTGCCAGCGAGGACGCCTCTCGCGTTGCCGGAGAGTTGTTCCAGCCGGGCAGTGGATACGGATGCCCTGATGCTAAAGAGGCGGATATTCATCGTCTTGAGTCCGCAAGGGCGGAAGCCGAGCGGCTTTTCAGAGAGTACCATGACCTCGACCGGCAGAAGATCGAGCTTGAAATGCTGGAACTGCAGCGCTCCCAGAGGCTGGCGACGTGGGCATCGTTTTCTGTCGCGGCGGTTGTTGGCTGTGCGACCGTCGTTCAGATAGTGGCTGCATTACTCCGGTAGTCACGTTGCTCGGCCGACTGGCGAAGTTGCGCTTTCTGATACTCCGAACACCGTATCCGGCACCCCGAAACCGCAAGGTTTCTCTCCAGGCCGCTGCCTAAAGGACTGATGCGCAGGGTCTGATGTGCATCCGGGGCGCCAGAGGTGCCCGGCTCAGAACTATCAAAACCGATTGAAAAACCTCGCCGGGACTCCGGCGCTACCGAAAAAGTGATATTGAAGCTGTGGGCAAAACTTGGCCACAGGAAGTGAAACGGTGTCGCCACCTCACGGTTCACCTGGAGACAATGCGACACAGGAGGGCTGTAGGCACGACATCGCCCTTTCCAGCAGATGTTCAACAGCACCGGCCTCCCGTGCTATCCTCTCTGCAACTGGAGAACAGACGTACGATGCCGAAGCAGCGGATCCCCACCATCACCCGGGCCAAGCAGGAAGGCCATATCGCCTGCCCGACCTGCAAAGCATCACGGAAAGGAACTCGGGAGCTCCTCCGCGACGAGTGCACCGTCAACCGCCACGTGTACGGCGAATGCCAGTGGCTGGACTGTGGGGAGTGGCCCCGGGTCGATGTTGATCCCCAGACGGACGGATACGTTCTGCGGGCCCGGGGCCGGGTGCCCCAGAAGTTCCCGTGGCAGGATGGGGTGCAACTGGTGATTCCGGGGGTGGAAGGGAATGGCGTTGACGGTTCGAGGTAAACAGCCAACTATTAAAAACGTTGATGTCGATGGCAGCCGCGATGAACTGAAAGAGGTAGCGGTCTTCTATCCAGATCGTTCCGACCTCACAAAGATCCTCCGAGAGCCTCGCTGCGGTCGCTTGAGACGGAAACTAGAAGAAGAGGCAATCCTGGCCCTCTCACCAGTGCACTTCTTTGAGTTGTTCAACTCGAAACTCGATATGATTGAGTCGGAGCTTGCGCTATTGAACGACTTCAAGGGCAAGGTTCTGTGGTTGTCTTCTCCGATTGAAATCTGGCAGAACGAGGTCAAGGCGAGGCTACAGAACGACTCGTTATTTTACCCATATAGGTACGCTGATACACCCCAGATGGCCATGGGTACCTTCATCTACGAGTATCATGAGTTTTTCCTGATTATGAAATTGCTACTGGTTGCGGATCGGGCGATTCGCGTTCTTCATCCGCCAGACGAGTCCGCCGGTGTTAGAGGTGAGTTATCAGACGAAGAGTTCCTTGACACTGTACTGGAGGAGCTAGAGACGCTTGAGAAGGTATCGTTCGCGGATCTCGCTGATCCAAACGCAGTAGTGGACGGAATAGTCGGCCCGACAATGCGTGGGCTGCCTGCGAGTTTCAGTGGAATCAGGAGCTACATGCTTCAGACAGGCAACCTTGTGATGCAGCAGCTTCCAAAACAGTTGAGTGAAAGCGGGCAAGGGCCTGATGTTGAGGTTGCCAACGCTGCACTGAGCGGGTTGATGCAGAACCCGCGACTGAAAGCCAAGGTGCTTGATGTGCTTCGGAATCTTGGGTGTGAGGCCGTCTTTCCTTTCAAAGAACTCGATGGTAGAGCCTGGTTCATTGTCGGCCCGCTAATGGGCCGGGCAATGGCTGTTGGTGTGGAAGAGCTGGATCTTTTCGGCATGGCTCCGGAGGAGTTCCTCGCGGAGGCCAAGAGACGCGGACTATCTCCTAGGGAAGTGATGAGGAGTCTGGACTTGTCCCACACAAGCGCGGGACTGAGGCTTGCGGTCGCCAGGGAACGCGACCGCGATTCAAATCGCCAAATGAAGTCAGGTGACTACGGAGACATCCTTCATCTATGCTATCTACCGTTCGTCAGCTTGATGACGGTAGACAAGGGCACTCGCGCCCTCTTGGGCCAGGTTTCTCGGAGAAAGAAAGATGATTGGCACAGCAATCTCTTTGAAAGAACACGGCCCTGTGGCACGAAGAGCCTAGTGAACCTTGGTGAGCAGCCAGGTCTATTTCCATCCAAAGATACTAGCAGACCCTGAAAGTGGGATGAGAAGATGAGCAAGAAAAGGGATCGCACAGTGCATCGTCACCCGGACGGTACTTGGGCCAATAGACGCAACGACGCAAAAAGGCATCAAGCACTTACGGGACTCAACGGGAAGCCGAGCGGCCCGCAAGACAGATGCTGAAGAACCAGGGTGGTGGCAAGCTGACAACCATGGGTGTTGACGGCAGAATCCGCAGCAAGGACACCATCCCACCCGGTAACGACCCCAATCCGCCAAGGGACACGGAGCGCTAGACACCGGCCTTCAACTTCAACCTTCCACGGAATCGCTCTCATCCTCCCAGGCTTCGCTCACCAGGCGAGCCCAACGTTCATCCGCCGCCGCACGAACGGCCTCGTAGATGCGCTTCGCTCCTTTGTCCCTGGTCAGGAAGCCTTCGCACTTGGAGGCCAGGACAATGTACTCCCCGTCGAGCATTTCATTAGTGGCCTTCTTGGCTGCCATCCCCTGTAGTTCAGGCCGACCCGCCCAGAGGAATGAGGTCGCCGTACGGCACAGTGAGAAGTGGGCGGAGAATGAGTCAACCCGCGCCAGGCACCAGGAATGGAGAATCGGCCAGTCCTGTGTCATCGAGAGGTGGTTACCGATGAACCTGGTCGTGTTGTCCGAAGCCAGAAGACCTTGTAGAAGAGCATCGTCACCAGCCTTGAGCGCCTCGATCTGTTCCTCCTTGAGTCCACTGCCTACCGAGTCCTGGTAGGCGGCCAAGGTCTTCTTGTTTTTCATGTGGTTCAGCCGGGAGTCAATCACCTCCCTTTTTACGGCTTCGTAGTTCGCTCTGAACTCGTCCAGGGTCGGCCCGGCCCCGACTTTAAGGTTCTGGAGCAACCTGCGTAGGTCACCCGTGATTTCGTGATCAACGATTTCCTCGACTGACACAACGCTCTTGACCTCCTCCCGCATCAACTCGCCAAGACCCCTCCCGGCAACGACTCCGGCAGGGTACTCTCCGAGCAGTCGGAGGTTCCGGCGGAACATCAGCTCCCAGTTCTTGGCCTTGACCATCTCAAGAAGAGCAACGTCGGGGAGCAGGATCAGCCGGTCTTGGTGCCTCGCCCGTACCAGGGCTTCGCGGACGAGCTGCTCGTCCCGGAGTGCGCTCTGGTCGATGACCACGTGGGGGAACAGGGGCCTGGCTGAGAGGTTCACCTCGTTCTCCCGGCGTCCTGGAACCTCTGGATCAAACCTAGTCATCCTCCACCGGGGACTTGCAGAACGAACATGTGTGCTTCGAGTCACGACGGTATTGCTCAAGGGCTCTTTCCTTTTCTTCCCGATACGACTCTACTTCTTCTGCAACATCTGGAATTGCCTCGATCAATGCACCCCATCCCCTGTCCCACGCAGACTCCTCCCACCTCGGGCATTCAACGACATCTTCACGAGGAGGCCCGTTCAGGACGTGTCCAAGCTCATGGACTGTGTCCCAAAGAAGCGATACTCGATACTCTCCAGGCTCTACACATAAAGCTACACCGGGGTAGACGAACGGTAGCTCGGGTGGGTCGAACCAGATAACTTTACATTTCTGACAAGACCTCTCATGAACAGGGACATCTGGGATCAGTTCGCCTTTTCGCAACACTAGAACAGTCGCGTGTGGAGGTGTCTCATAGATGGTCTGAATCACATACTTGAGCATTCTCTTATGTCCTTCTGGAACGGGCCCTGAGACAATACGGATGATCTCAGCGAGGGCCTCTTTCGCTCGAAGAGCCGGACTTCGGCCAGCTACATTACTCATGACTTGACCTCTGGCTACGATCTTCCTAGCCTTGAAAGGAAATCTATCGGATGAGCACTTCTATCTTTATACCTTCCTACTCTGTCGTTGTTGGCCCACTGATTTTCGCCTTTGCGCTTCTGACACGGTCATCGCTGCCCATTTCTGTTATTGTCTTTCCTTGTCCCAGCAGAGAAAGTCTGCTAATTCAATGCGATATGATCATCTCATCAAACCAGTGTCTGAATACATCAAAATCATTGTAGATACCAAAACGAAAGAACTTCTCTATTTCCTCCATCGGCCTGCGAAGCAACTCCAGTGGTAGTCCAAGAACCAAACTGACATGTACCTTCACAATGGAGTGGCAAACTTGGCCGACGTAGAGTGCAGCCCGAAGGAGGTCATCAGGTGAAGCGTCTCTTGGAATCACAACCGGATCTCTTTCCAAGAAGAGCACCTCCAGCCTCCGATCCGGTGGTGATGCGCTATGAATGATCGCATTCCTGACCTTGTTGATTGTCTTGCTGTGGCTCACAACAACTTCATCAGGTAGGCCGAGCCACTCCAAGCTCCATCGCAGATATGCTGCAAGATTGTCAGCTGCGCGGGGACTACCCAGTCTGCCGACATCGGAAGCAAATGGCTGCATGGCATCCGAAATGACCCTGGGTTGCCTTGCCGATTGCAGCACTTCAAGTATCCTATCGCGGATGTCTCCAATCTCGGACTGCTCCTCTGGACTCCACGCCCCTTTGAATTTCGATGGTGTACTTGCTGCTACAAGATCAAGGCAGGGACTCATTAGAAGGCCCTTGGTCTGCATCATGTTGCTTCGGTCGGCCTCGATGAGAAGGCTCGTAACCATTTTTATAGGAAAGTCAGGGAGTCCTCCGTCTTGTATTGCTCTCCCAAGGACTCGGTCGATTGCCATCATCCGCTTATAGGGATGGAGAATATACCAATCTGGCCAGTAGTACGGCGAGTCAGCAGCGTCGCGTTCATCTTGTCTTGAGAAAACGAACCTGTCGCCCCAGAATGTCGAGAGATGAACGATGTCCGCAATCAATGGGGCGTCGTCAAGAATGAACGCCGCTGGTTCTTCTCCAGTGCCAGCCCAACAGGCTTTGAACGTAGGTACGTTTATCCCCTGATCTGGTGATTGAGATTCTCGCCAGTGTCTGTCGCCGTCGGGCGCAGTGAATGCGTATTGAACCTGACCCTGCTGGGGTAAATATTGGATGATGTCGTTGTAGTTATGGCGTTTCGAAAACTGATATGCGCAGATGAAAAAGTCATTCTGGTTGAGAACCAAATTGTAGACATCTCTGGATTCATTCCGAGTCACTGGTGCATCCATGCTCACCCCTCCAATGTTGCGCCAACAATCAGAGCACAAAGTCCATCAATGACGATCCCCCATGGGAATGCACCGTTCAATACGCAGCCACAACCGTAGCTGACAGGTCAGACAAGCCGAGCCCGCTACTCCTTCGAATTGCCCCTTAGCAGAAATCCGCTTTAGCACCACTGGCCGGAAATAACACATTGGATGGCTCTCCTTCACCACGGACAACAGCCCAATCCCAAGTCCCGACATCACCCACGCCCACCCTTCGGCCACCTCTTGCGGGCCCGTTCGAGAAAGGTCGGCTTCCTCTTCCTGGCCGAGCCGTCAACCACCGCTTCGAAACCGGGCATGAAGCTGTACTTCCGGTGGTGCTCCTCCCGCACCTCATCGACCAGCGCATTCCAGGCCTCTGCCATCCCGGCCTTCTCGTAGCAGCGTTTGGCCTGATCGAAGTACCGATGAGCCTCAAGGTAGAGCTTGCTTCGCTTTCGCCCAACGATGTGGAGACCAAGGGAGCAGTACAGCCGTGCCGCCAGATCCGGCCAACGTCGAGCGAGCTTCTTGGCTGCCGCTTCTGCTCTGGAGTAGTGCAGCGAGTCGAGAGCCGCATCATCCGCATCCCGGATGCGTGTCGCAAGCCGTTCGATCTCGCCGGTCTCAAGGTACAGCTCCGCCACACTGCGCAGGTCAGCGGATTCCGAGGCCCGCATTGCCTTGTCGTGCCAGCGCTTACGGGCATTGCGCGGCACGTACTTCATCAGCCTTTCGTACAGCCAGTGGGACGGCTTCTCCTCGAAGGCTGACCACGCCTCGTCCAGGGCTTGATCTGCTCGTCCCAGTTCCTTGAGCAGCGCCAGGCGCAACTCGCTCGTCTCTGAACCAGCCCAGTAGCGGCCGTCCTTTTCCTTTTCGATGGCGATGGCTCGCTCAGTCCATTCGAGTGCCTCCTCCAGTTTCCGCCGCTTCCTGTGGATCTTGGCCATCTCCAGGCAGTCGTCGGGCTTCAGACCCAGGGCCTCGGCTACCTCCAAGTACGCCGCCGCGTTCCGGCGAATGGAGAACATGGTCTTCAGCACCGATCCCCAGCGGCACTGCTGCCAAGGTGGCAGTCCTCCCTCTGGACGATTCGCTCCTGCAGCCTCGAAACGCTCTCGGGCCACCGCCAAGAAGGCTCCTCGGCCTTTCCTGTTCATGGCCTTGAATGCATCTTCCTCGATCCCGTGGCAGAAGCCGTAGGAGTCGTTGTCCATCCAGGACAGCAGCGCAGCCACGGTCTCGGCCGCATCCCGTCCAGCGATCTGCCGGGCCCGGATCCAGGCGCAGAACAGGTCTTGCACCAGGTCACCGAGGTAGCCGCCCGAGTCGTCAATCTCCTCGGCCTTCTCATGGCAGCCAGCGATCATGGTCTCGTACAGCTTCACCGCCCGCTCGGCCTTGCCGCTGGTGGCGAGCTTCTCAACCTCCCCGGCTACCTCTTCGAGGTCGGAGAAGAACTCATGCCTGTCCCGATACGGGATGAATTTGCCAGGCCGGAAGGCGATCTCAATGGCCTGCACCAGGGGATCGTGTTTCTTTCTACGAGGCATGGATTCGGACAGTTCTCCTTCTGGACGGGGACGGTATCGCACGGCAGCGGGGAACTCAAGAATGGCTCCGGTGGCAGCGACTTGTAGTGTTGTTCGCACACGCCCGTGGCGGAATCGCCCTTGCCAATCTCGGCGCATTCCAGCTATCGTCCCTCCCACTGGAGTTCATGGCCATGAAGACCATCAACCGTGCCCTGATCGTCATCAAGCCCAAGCAGCCATTCCTGGACTGGCTCAACTCGCAGGCCGATGCACCCGAGTTCGAGATGACCCTGGAGGGGCTGCGGAACGAGGAGTGCACGGCGATCCTCATCCCCGAGTTCGATGAGTACGACGATGTGTGGAAGGTGGTCGAGGGCATCGCCCCAGAGATCTTCGAGATAGAGTTGAGCGGCTGGTGGCAGGTTCCGGAACTGTGGCCGCAGAACCGGGACTTCAATACGTTCAAGGAATGGTTCGACATCGAGATCCACTCGATGGTCGGTGACAGCGTCAAAGGTCAAATCAGGAAGACCGACGAGGACTTGGGCTGAGGAGCTTGAGTCGCCGGGAGGGGAGAATGGCGGGTGACCTGACCGAGAGCCTGGTGGCATTCCAGGTACTTGCCAGAGAACTGGCCGGGCTGAAGTTCACGACCGAAGAGTTTAGCCTCACCGAGATCGATCATGACGCACAGTTGCCGAGGCTCAAGACAGAATGGGATCCGTTCTGGCATCGCCTGGAGTTCGAGTATAACCACCACGGCGTTTACATCTTCTGGAACAAGGATAAAACGAAGTGCTACGTCGGGAAGTCCTCGCAGGACGGCAGCTATCTTGGCCAGAGGATTTGGGCTCATCTCGGCACCGATAAGCGATTCAGGCACGTCCGAGATACCGAGGGCATCGAGAAGGCAAGAGATGAGTGGAGGACGGCGCAGTTCGAAGATCCGTGGCACCTCACTGTGATCTTCCTCCCGGAAAGCCTCTCCTGTTTTGCTACGGCTATTGAGGAGTACCTCATCCAGAAGCTACCCGCAGTTTGGAACTCGACCGGCCGGAGGGGAGCAACTGGAGGGCAGACCGATGCCCCAGCGTAGAACCAGCAGCTACTCGGACAAGATCGTCTGGTCAGGTACGATCACGTCCGTCCAGCCCCGCATCCGGCTCACCAGATCCTACGACCAGCGCTCCCACAGCTACCTGGGCTACAACCTCCGTGTGGACGGCACCGTTGGCGACGAGAAGCGGGAGTTCATGGTCGCCGTCGGAAAGGCTGCCCACGTCAAGCATCAGTTCCAGGTTGGTGACAAGGTCAGCGGAGAGGGTCTGTGGGTGGAGGATCCCCGAAAGGAGCTTGCCGAACTCTACAAGGTGAGCAAGCTCAAGATCACCGAACGATTCGCCGCTGCAACGATGCACCGGCCTCCTCCCTGGCTCGGCGTCCCTCCCGAGCTACCAACCTATCGGGAGCGGGGTCACCGCCGTCTTGCGTCCAGGACATTCGACACCAAGTGCGACAACTGCATCTGGGGCTGCAGGATGCCGGTGGAAATGATCATCGACCACTGGAACCCGAGCAATCGCCGGTACCGGTTCGAGACGCACTGCTACGGGCCGAAGTCCTGCAAGCTCTACAAGGCGGGGCCAGCGAGGAAGGTACCTGGCCGTCGTGGGATGTCCTGGACAGAGGACGACTGGGTGGACGAGGAAGCCACTGCGCATCGGGGGATGGATGAGTGACAGGAGAGGATGACGACCCGGTTGCGGCCAGCAGGATCACTTCTGCCGCCCCCGAAGTGTGGACGGTCTGAATTCCCATAGACGAGAACGGCATACCCCTGAACGGCCGATCCTAGAGGCACTTTGTGCCAGTCCACCAGCAACGAGTCAGTTCACAGGACACAGCCCGATCATGTCGCTAGAATCGAACGCCTTCGTTACCTAGCTCCTCGGTTGTCATCACGCGAATGCCGTCCATGAACTTGATTGCATACACATTCAGTTGGAAGTCCTCAACCCTGTAGGTGTACTTATACTTCTTGGAGGTCTTGTTCAGCTTGACTTTGCGTCCACTTGTCGGAATATCCCAGCAAATGATTTTCGGATACTGTGATGGCGAGTGGCCATGTCTCCTGTAGTTGTAGAAGTTATTCTCAACCTCGAAGACCGCACTTCGGATCGGCTCGCTCCCTTCCTCCTCGGTGAACTGAACCAGCATGTCTGGCCCCTTTGCGGCGCCAACGTAAGCGAGTGTACGGAACTGCAGAAACGGCAGAGCGTCTAGCGCTTCCAGCTTCCATATCAGAGCATTCACCTCTTGTTCGTACTCGGGCTCGCGCATCAAGACCCGAAGATCTTCTCCTTCACGGGCCAGCACAACCCATTTCTGCTCAGGAAGCTCGATGATTCGTTTCTCCTCTGCCAACACGTCTGTCTGCTTTACAACCTTCTCTTTTTCAGGGATTGAACGGAACTCTAGGTATTCCGGCGACGTCTCAATCCTCTGGAAAATCTCACCAACGACCTTCTTTAGCTCCACTGTCTTCTCTGAATCGACCAGAGCACTCCGCGAGATGTTCATCTCGTCTTGAATCGCATCACATTCGACTACCAGGCAGGTTCTTCTCTCACCAGGGCGTGCAGTTCTGATCGTGGTTACGCCGTACTCCTCCATGTTCAGCTTGAAGTATGGAATACCCATCACAGAGAGAATCAAGCCGTTGTTGAGCCTGCTGTCAGCAAGGTTGTGCCTCTCAGCGTCCCAGGTCAAGAATCCTTTCACTCGCACTTGTATGGACTTCGCCTTCTTCGGCACCACATTCACGTATAGCGTTTTAGTTGCGGTGTCGAGAGACAGCCCATCCCTCTCTATTTCCCCGAAGTCGATTCGAGAGAACTCCGGAAATCCGAACTGTATCTTGCCAGTCGTTCCAAGCACAGACAGATTGATACTCGGGCGCACATCCCTCTGCTTGGTGTAACCTGCGAACGTTCTGTGAAGCAGGAAGTTCTTGAGTTCGTCAAATGAAACGGGCTGATCGTGGCGGTGTGGTGGATGACCGACGACCCGTATCTTGGTGCCTTTTCGTTCCGATTCGTGCTCAGAAAGGCGAGGCTTGGGGATATTATTAGCGTTGATCGTCTCCCATGGCTCGTTGATTCTCACATCGTACAGCGGTTTACCTTCGCCCTGGCATGTTTCCACTTCGACCCTGCGGGATTGGTAGGCCAACTTTGAGCCAAGGCCCTTCCATGAGAACTCGTCTGATTCCATTCCAGCAATGCCAGATAGACCTAGGCCAAGAAACCGATCAAGGCGCCCTGGTATCCCCTTCTGACCCGTGTAGTTCATTCCACAACCATTGTCAGTGATCTCGTAGATGTGACCTTCTTTGTCCTTGGTGTAGCTGATTTCGATCTCAGTAGCACCAACTTCCCTTGACCCGGCGTTCGCAAGCAGCTCACGAACCAAGTCTAGGCGGTGAACTCGCTCCTTGATGAGGTTCTTCAGGATGCCGACCTCTCTCCAAATCGGATCGACATCTTTGGCCTTACTCAGAACGAGGTCACCAAGCTTCCCATCAGACATCTCGCCACCCCAGGATAGATTTCGCTACAAGGCATTGCGAGCCGGATGTTTGTGACACAGCACAGCCCATGCTCTCTCTATTGCACCGCCTCTTGCGCCGTAAACAAGATACCATCGAAGTACAAAATATCAAGCCAGAATCCCCCAGCCAGAATCAGCCCCCTCAGACCAGATTTCGACCGCTCTCTGATTCTCGAATTCCATGGCCACCAGCGACGCCAGTCTACTGCCCTACCGCGAGTTTGACGATGTGATCGGTTTGACCGAGTTCGCGGTGCCGAAAAAGCAATTCGATCTGAAACAACGCCGCAAACATTGGTTGTTGTGTATTCCCTGGACTGTAGGTCTCCGTTTGCTATGATAGGCGGAAAGCAGGATAGGTGCCCAAGCCAAGGTGTCAGGCCTTGTGCTAGGTGGGGAGTACCAACTCAGGAGCGATCTCGTACCCTGCCAGATCCGCACTCCGAGATCTGGCAGTGGAGGTACCGATGGATCACTACGAACTGATTGCACTCGGCTTCTTCGTCGTGATGATTGCCGCTGTCATCTACGGAAGAGTCCGACGAATGCCGCCACGCGAGGTTGCTGGCATATTACCTGTGCTAGGTATCCTGGGAACATTCACAGGCATTGCGGTCGGCCTGTTCCTCTTCGATCCGCGACCAGAGCACATCAAGGACTCTGTTCCCGCCCTTCTTGGAGGGATGAAAACCGCTTTCATCACGTCGATTTTCGGAATCGCCTTCTCTGTGCTAATTCGTTTCTTCCCTGGACTCGCAGGAAAAGGCCCCGACGCCAAGACTGGAGCAACCGCAGACACCATAGCTACCCTTCTAGACGAACAGAACCGGATTCTGCGGAAAGATAGTACCGATGACAGAATAGCCACATTGCTGGATGAACAAAACCAGCTTCTGCGAAAAGACAGCACCGATGCCGCAGGCAGGCACGAAGCGCTGTTGGCCTTACTTGGTGAACTCCACAATGAGTCGGCTTCGCAAAAAATCGCATTCCTTGAGGCGTTCGACAAGATCCACAACGCGAACGCAGCAGTTGGAATGCAGATAGAGCAGCACCGCCATAAGGCAGACGAGAACGCAGCGAAGCTGAAGAACTCTTTTGATACCTTCGCTGAAAGACTGGCTGAATGGAACACCGACGCCCTTGTTAAGGCTCTAACTGGCGTCATCAGAGACTTCAATCAGAAGCTCACCGAACAGTTCGGAGAGAACTTCAAACGGCTGAATGAAGCTGTTGGCAAGCTGCTTGTCTGGCAGGATAACTACAAGGCTCAAGTGGAGCAACTTACCGCTGCCTTCGATACTGCTGTTGCGAATATCCAGAAGGTCGCTAACAGCTTGGAGCAGATTGAATCCAGAATCAGTGGTATCTTAGAGGTCTCGAAACAGCTTGGGCGATTGCTCACTAGCTTCGAGCAAATCAAAGATGATATCGGCTCCCGCCTCCAAGCATTCAAACACATGGCAGACCGGGCAGCCGAGGCACTCCCAACCGTCCAGTCTTCGCTGAATCGGATGACAGAAGAATACTCGAAATCGGTCACTGCTGCCGTTGCACGGGCAGACGAAGCCACCAAGGCACAAGAGATATCGCTGAACGTCCTTACCAGCACAATCAACAGCACGCTGGAGAGTATGAAAGCTCAAGTTGAGAAGAGCACTGCCGACAACTCGGAGTTCGTGCGGAGAGCCGGCACCGAACTGAACAAGAACATGATGAACATGCAGAACCAACTCAACCAGGTGATCCAGAAGACAGCGGAAGCTCTCCGCGACCAGACTCAGAAACTAGACGAGGAGTTGGGCCGAGAACTCACCAAGTCGCTACAAACACTCGGCACGCAATTGGCTAGCCTATCAAGCACGTTCGTCAACGACTACCAGCCACTGACTGAACGGCTCCGCGAGGTGGTGAGAATCGCCGAAAGGACGCAGGCATGAGCGAGCCATTCCCGACAGCGCAAACTGAGGGCAGCGGCCAGTGGGTTTCGATCTCCGATCTGATGTCCGGCTTGATGATTGTGTTCCTCATGGTCGCTGTTTTCTACATGATTCGGATGAATGAAGAGAAGCAGGAAGTCGAAGATGTCGCCAAGGTCTACTGGAACACCAGGGCAAGTCTATCGAAAGCTCTGGAGGAAGCATTCAAGGATGACTTTCCAAGGTGGCAGGCAGAGTACCGGCCCGAGTCATTATCAGTGCGCTTCAAGGCACCGGATGTGCTTTTCGCTGAAAACGATACGACAGTGACACAGGCATTCCAAGAGATCCTCAACGATTTCTTTCCGAGGTACACAGCGATACTCAATCACCCGAGTTTCCGAGACCACATCGCCGAGGTCAGGATCGAAGGTCACACCTCGACCTCATGGACAAATAGAACGGCGGACGAAGAGGTCAAGTACCTTGGGAACATGAACCTATCGCAGCGAAGGACTCTTGCCGTGCTGAAGTACATACTCTCCCTGTCCGAAATGGCGAAGTACAAGAAGTGGCTGCGTCCTCGACTGACCGCGAATGGACTGAGCTACAGCAAGTTGCTTTGCGTCCACGGAGAAAGGCGTACCGAAGTATGTAGGGACGATGAAGAAGCAGCTATTCTAGAGGACGAGACCGCTTCACGTCGAGTCGAGTTCAAGGTAAGAACTGATGCCGAAGAGCAAATGGCCAGGATTCTAAGGAAGATTCACCGGCAAAGGGACGCTTCACTTTGAGGCTGCCTGATTTCAGCCAGTCAGGCGAGTATGTGCGCCTGCTTCGTGCCATGGGCGTGACGAAGCTGCGGAAGTGGGTTGCTGAATGGATCCCCATGGATACAAGCACATGGAACGTCCTTGTATCACATATGGGTCTCGACATTGAGAACATTCAAGATGTGAAGCCGTTGGATGATGGCACGCTAGGCTACGAAGGATTCAGGGTTCTCGTCTATATCAGAGACCAGATACTCAGGAAGGGGACTGATACGCCAGGCTACAAGTACCATGTCGCAGAATGCCGCACGCTGATCAAGATGCGAGAGAAGAAGCGATTCGAACGATACGTCGCCACTAGCCGAACTGATGGCCTGTTCATTGTGAACATCAGGTATTGGGATGAGACGCCCGACAAGCACGAAGTCGAGTCACGAATGGACGTATGCCGCAACTGCCTACAGGCGCTAGATTGGGAGAACTATTCGTCGGCCAGTAAGCCAAGACGAGACGAGATCTTCAAACGCTTCTCGCCAGAGCGTTTCTTCGAGAAGTACGGTCAGACCAGGGTTGAGTCGTTGCCTGTGCACACGCCGCAGACGGCCCCTTCGGACGAGTACAGCGCCCACTGGCACACGATCAGCACAGACTATCGTGAGTACCGAAAGTGGTTGTGCGAGGAATGCGGTAGGGATCTTACCGAACACAAGAGTTTCCTGCACGTTCACCATATAGACGGCGTGAAATCAAATGACGTATTCAGCAACCTACAAGCGCTCTGCATCAGGTGTCACGCTCGGATGCCTCTCCACTCCCACATGTTGAAGAGTCCCGACTACGCCCGGTACGTGGACATCTTCGGATACTGGTAGCGCTCTTGCCGTAGCGGCAGGGCCTAGTCGAGCTGATCCTTGGGGAACTCCAAGACATCTTGAAAGGCGTGGAAGTTCCGCCGAGTGTTCACTTGCAGCCAGCGCTCTTCTACACCATGTTCACGAAGGACGCTCTTCTAGACAGCCAGGGAGATGATGTTCCTATCGACTTGCGCAATGCACGCCTCCTCGCCTGCAAGGAGGCCAGGTCTGTTGGCCTTACCTTAATCGCTCCTCGAAGAACCCCTCCCCATTCTCCCTCACCAGCCGCTTGTGGGTCTTCAAGATGCTCCACACGGTGACGTGCGGCAGTCCAAGCTCCTTGGCCACCTGCCGAAGCTGCTGCCCTGGCCAGTTGCTCGGTGGACGCTTCCAGGGACGCCCCGGACGGTCAGCGTCGCCCCCTTGGGCTGTCACTCCAGCGCCTCTCGAACTTGCCCGAGGAGGAACGCCCCAAAGTCCTCTGCCACCAGCGTCCTGCCGTTCTTGTCACCCTCAGAATGAGGATCTAACAGAACGATGGGGCACTCGCCAGCCGAGGATCGCTGGGAAGTGTCCAGAGCGTAGTACCCTCCATCGCCTGTATCGGCAACCAGGATGAGTTCCCTGGGCAGTCCTGCTGATGCCCGCTCGTCCAGGGTCAACCACACCGTGTTCGGCACTCCCTCGTCCGCGATAGGATCGGTGATGATGCCGTAGAACTCCGCACCCGCAATGTCGCCGCACCCGAGGTGGCCGAGGAACTCTCGGTACGATGGAGGGAAGTCCAGACCGAGGGCTTCCTCTGCCGAGAGAATGAGACTCTCCGGCTTGTTGCCCTCGAAGTCGGCAGCGTCGGCGTTGTCGGCTATCAACCGGAGAGCCTCATCGAGGTCAGCGCGGCTCATACATTACCTCGGAATCCTACTCCCCGCCCCGGACGGTCAGCGCCGCCTCAGTGCCCGCCTCCAGTTTGTCTGTGGCCCATGACTCCGGTCGGTCGTCTCGGTCAATCCTTCTTCCAGGTCAAGGAGGAAATCGAGCGGCATGTGCTGCCACAGAAGATTGGATGATCCGTCCTCGAAGGTCGCACGCGAACCAAGGGTCTGCTCACCGCCAAGAGGCAGCGTGACTGTCATGTGGTCGCCCGAAAGTTCAGGCTCGAAAAACTCATACTCGGGGGAGGGGTGAGTCCCCACCACTGGAAGGCACTCCCAGTTTTCCAGTGTTGCCCGAACGTAGGCCTCGAAGACCCGCACGTGTGCCTTGAACTGCTTGTACTGCTCTTCTGTGAAGCCGTGCGGGTGTCTCAGGTGCATCCAGCGATTCGGCTCTGACACGTCCCCCTCCGCACATGTGAATACAGACCCGTCGTTCACGCCTCCCGATTCAACCAAGCCTGCTGGCCCGCAGTCTATCACCGACGGCCCACACAGGGAATCCTCGGCCAAGACCGCCTCTGCCTTTGTACAGGACATCGCCTGCGCCCTGGTCGGTGCATCCTGGCGTGGTCAGTGCTGGTTCAGCGGAAAACCCAGTGGCCATCCACACCGAACCGTCTATTTCGTTGTCAGGAAATTCTCACGTCATCCCAGGCACCTACATACACCTTGACAACGAAATGGCCATCTAAGCCCTTGAAATCACGTCAGCGGTCGGTAATGGCATTCAGGAGGTCGACGGTTCGATCCCGTTCAGCTCCACCAGAATCATTAGGGTTTTCCGTTAGTGGGAAGCCCGAAAAACCCCTGGGGGAAAGAATGGCGTCATTTTTTCCCCCACTTTTTTTCATTTCAGGCCCTCAGCCTTGCCGCCGGTGAGCACCTCCAGCGCGACCTCCTGGCGCTTCTTTTCGGTGGTCCCGGGCAGCAGATAATTGTCGCGCGTGGTCCGTACGTCCTCGTGTCCGAGCGCTGCCGCGACCAGGTGGCCGGTGGCGCCGGCCTGGCGGGCCAGGGTTGCGTGCGTGCCGCGAAGGCCGTGCGCGCAGACCTGCGGCAGTTCGAGCTTCTCGCAGATCTTCTTGGTCATCCGACCGACCCACTCCTTCTCGTGGAATCCGTCGTCGGATCGCGGCGACGGGAGCAGCGGCTCCATCGGATCCCGGTCGGCGATGCGCTGCTCGAAGTGCGGCCAGATCACGTTCGGGATCTCGACCAGCCTGTTGCCGGCCCGGGTCTTGGCCTTCTCGATGTGCAGGATGTGGGTGGCCGGGTCCACGTCGCGCACCACGCGCCGGGTGATCTCTCCGGCACGCAGCCCCATCAGCAGGCAGGCCGCTGCAGCGAATGCCGCATCGCTGCCCTCGGCCGAGAGCTCGAGCGCGCGGTCGAGGAAGGCCATGGCCTCGCCGGCCCGCAGCTGGGGCTTGCCCTTCTTGCGTCGGCCCACGGGCTCGATCTCCTCGAGCGGGCTGTTGCGCAGCTTGCCCTGCTTGACGATCCAGCGGAAGAAGGTCTTGGCCTCGGCCAGCTCGTTGCGGTGCGAGTCCACGGCCAGGGTGGCCCGTCGCCGGTCGTACAGCTTCTGGGCCTTGGCCTGGGTGATCTGCGACACCCGCAGGTTCATGCACGGTTCGAAGAACAGGTTCATCTTGCTGTACGTGGACTTGTACGACGAGGGCCGGTTGCCCTTCTCGATCTGGTGCTCCCGATACGCCTCGATCATCTCTCCGACCGTGGGCTCCTCGAAGGCTAGCGCTTCCCGCTTGGCGGTTCGGTACGCCCTCCACGCCTCCTTTTCGCTATCAAAGCTCGGACGGCTTCGACTGCCCGTGACTCCGTCTCTGATCTCGATTCTCCATCGCTGTCGGTGTCTCCGGGGCTTGTACACGCTGATCCTTGGTTTCTTTTGCCGCGCCATGATCCATCCTCCTTCCTCCTTCGGCGCGGCAGAACGACTGCGTCGTCGATTCTACCATTGCCCAGGCGCTCCTGCACCAGGCATTCAATGCCCAGTTTACGGATGAGCCTGACAAAGTAGTCGGCGAGCCGTTCCCCGTCCGTCAGGGGAAGATGCAGCCTGCTGGTGACCTCTGATATCTCCATGGTCCACCTTCGCTCGAGCCTCCTTCTCCGCCTTCTTCTCTGCGGAATCGCGAGGTTTTTACCGCCTCGCGGCCCCTGCGCCCTTGCGGAGTCGGGCGCGCTCTCAGGGGTATACTCGGCAGGTGCGCCGGTTTCGTTGCCTGCTCTGGTGAAAAAAGTCCGAGGCAGGCTATGGGCGGGATTCCCGGGCCTCTTGACGATCCTATTGCAGGTGCTCTTCTTGATATCCAATCCAGGGCTGTCGAGCGCCAGAAAAGGCTGGCTACCTCGGCCCGAAAGGAGGAGATATCCGATGCCGATGAAGTGGTACGTGTACAAGCAGTCGGAACTCTCGGGTCCGATGACGACGACCGAGCCGCCGCTCGCAGTATGCAACTCCGAGGACGAGGCACAGCGGCAGCTGGACCGTCTGGTTGCGGAGAGACCGGATCTCCTGGGCAAGATCGCCGTAGGCGAGTCCGATACTCGGCTGATGGGTGGCGATCGTTAGACGACAGCCTTGATGCGCTGAAATCCGAGAGCGAGGACCTGCGGAGGGTGCTGCACTGAGCACTCCTCCAACGCCCGTGTTCGCCGGAGGATGTGGCCGAACATCCCCCTCAATGCCTGCAGCTTTGCAGCTCGGGGTGCGGGGGCGCCGGCCCCGCTCAGGATGTTGTCTCGATCTCCTGGGCATCGATCCCGACCGCAGGACGCGGGACTCGGGACCGCGCCGAAGTCGATCAGGATCCCTCGACGACCTCGTCATCGCTCTTGGCTTCACTGACTGGTGGAACCCCCGGCCCCCGGCCTCCAGCCCCCGGCCCGCGCCGAAGGCGCTTAAGCTCCACCTCGAAGGCGCTGCCCGACCACCTGCGGCAGTAGCAGGCGTACGAGCCGTCGCCATTGGCCTTGATCGGCTCGTCGCAGGCCGTGCACTGCAGCCAGCCGTCCTTGGTTCTGATCGGGGAGTCAGGGTTAGCAGCGTCCACAAGAGCCTCGCGTCGCGGTTGCTGGATCGAGCGGGATTGTAGCAGAGGGGGAGGGCGATGAGAAGGACAGTCGGCTGCGCTTGACTCTATCGCCCTCGGCCCCGTACGCTGGCCCTGATGTCGAGATTGAAGCTCACCCGTCCCCTGGTCTTCTTCGACCTGGAGGGCACGGGCACCAACCCGCAGACCGACCGCATCGTCGAGCTGGCCGCGGTAAAGCTCCATCCCGACGGGCAACGGGAAGAGAAGTGCCGGCGTTTCAATCCGACCATCCCCATCCCGGCCGCAGCGACCGAGATCCACGGCATCACCGATGACGACGTCAAGGACGAGCCCACCTTTGATCGCGTGGCTGGCGGCGATCAGGGCATTGCCGCCTTCTTCAACGGCTGCGACCTGGCCGGGTACAACGTGCTCGGCTACGACATCCCGCTGCTGTTGGCAGAGTTCGAGCGTGCCGAGGTCCCCTTTGACCTGTCCGGCGTGGCCATCATCGACGCCTTCCAGATCTTCCTCAAGCGCGAGCCTCGCGACCTGGCAGGCGCGGTGCGGTTCTTCTGCGGCAGGGAGCTCGAGGGCGCCCACGGTGCAGCCGTGGACGTGCAGGCCACGATCGACGTGCTCGAGGGCCAGCTCGCCCGATACTCGGACCTGCCGGACACACCCGAAGCCCTGGACGAGAGGGATCCGGACAACGTTGATCTCCAGGGCAAGCTGCGCTGGGTCAAGGGCGAGGTCACGATCAACTTTGGCAAGCACACGAGCAGGACGCTTCGGCAGGTGATGGAAGAAGAGCCCAACTACCTGCGGTGGATGTTGAAGAAGGGGATTGCCGCGGATGCGGCAGAGGTGCTGAAGGCGGCAGTGGCTGGGGAGTTCCCTTCGCGTCCAGAGGATCCCCAGGAGTCATGAACGCGATCATCATCGCGGATCCACCTCCTCTGGCGATCTCACCTGATGCCCGACTGGTCCGTGAACATCGTCCAGGGCCGTGCCGGACAGCTGTATACCGGAATTGCCACTGATGTGGAGCGCCGGGTCGAGGAGCACAACAGCTCTTCCCGAGGATCCAGGTGGTGCCGCGCGCATCGGCCGGTGACGCCAGGCTGGCAGCGTGTGGTCGGGACCAGAAGCGCAGCGGCCAGCCTGGAGGCGAAGATCAAGAAGCTCGAGCGGTCAGATAAGCTGTCGTTGATAGCCGGGTGAGTCAGTCCCCCCCCTCAATGCCTGCAGCTCTGCGGCTATCCTTCTTCTTCAACTTCACCTTGGACTTGGACGATCTCGACATTCCGCTACGCCGGCGCAGCAGCGGAGAGGCAGTGAGTTGACTTTGCCAACGAGCTGCCCCGCCGGCGATTGAGCTCCAATAAAATACTGATCCCTCTCCCCTGCGCCGCAGGCGCAGACCGCGCATGTGAACTGAACCCATGTCGGCGGCCAATGGCCGCCTGCGATGAAGTCCAAGCTGGAGGTGAAGTAGAAGGATAGCGGCAAGACAGGTGTCACCGAGTCCGAGACCAAGGATCAAGGACTGCACCGAAGGTGCAGCGTACCCGGCTGCGCCGAAGGCGCCCCCACTGGGGCCGGCGACCGGCGGCCGGAGGCCGGAGGCAGTGAGCACCGACCACATAACTCGAACATTCATCCTACTAGGCCGAACATTTGTTTTGACAACTGTCGAAAGTTCGCATCATCACTACATTATCCTTGACTGACGGTTCCGGACACCCTCATTCTGAAGAGGCAGAGCAGACGTGATTGCGCGTCGCCACAAGTGAGGGAGTGATGCGGCTCACACTGGCAGGGATCTGGATCACACTTGCAGTGATCGTCGGTCTGTCGATCGGCTGCGATAGTCGAACTAGTAGCGCAGACGTTGATGCCGACGACTGCGGACCTAAGTACAAGGTCTGTTCCGAGGACGGCTGGTGCTTGCACTCCTCGTGGCCGGCGCCAAACACCGTGAATGCGATATGGGGTTCCTCGGCCGATAACATATGGGCTGGCGGTCACGAGATGCCGATGCTGCACTGGGATGGCACCGGCTGGTACCAGCGTGAGGGGCCCGAGTCGGTCAACGACATCTGGGGCACAGACGAGAAGCACATCTGGGCCGTTTCCAATCGCGGAGTTCATTTCTTCGATGGGGAGACCTGGGAGGAACTGGAACCTACGAGGGAGCTGCAGTCGACCCTGTTCGGCCTGTGGGGTTTCAGCGAGACCGATGTGTGGGCCGTGGGCAGCGATCGGTCGCACGAAGGAATGATCGCCCACTACGACGGAGTTGAATGGACCGCACACCCGATCGATGGAGCCTCCAGCCTATACGGTGTGTGGGGCCCCTCACCTGACTCGGTCTGGGCAGTCGGGCGATATGGCAACATCTGGCACTTCGACGGGAGCACGTGGAAGCGCGACGCAGAGCACGAGCAGGATACCGAAAAGGACTTCCACGGGATCTGGGGCTACGACGCTGACAACGCCTGGATCGCGGGAGACCGTGGTACCACCCTGACCCTCGAGAACGGGCACTGGGTCCTCGAGACGGGTGTGTGGCAATACGACAGACTCTGGGCGATCTGGGGATTCGACCCGCAGAACACCTGGGCCGCGGGCCAGGCCATCTGGTCCGCAACAGACTACGAGTTCCTGCTGTTCGAGCTGGGAGGCATCGGGGACTTCTGGGGGGCAAGCAACGATCACGTGTGGGCAGCCGGGACGAGGATCTTCGAGCGCAAGGATGGGAGCTGGCGTCAGTGGAGCGACGATGCGCACGCCAGCACGCTTCACACCGGCTGGGCTGCCAGCCCGTGCGAGGTCTTCGTGGGTGGCTCTCTGGGCTCCATCCTGCGCTGGGACGGCGACGAGTGGCACACGGAGCGACAGGGAACCAACAGCTGGTATGACACCGTCGTCTCGATGCACGGCACGAGCCGGGATAACCTGTGGGCGCTGGTCTCCCGGGATGATCTCGTGCTCCGCAGACACAACGGCGAGTGGATAGAGGAATACGACGCCGGCTGGGACACGTTCAACGCGATCGCGACGCACGAGAGCAGCCACACCTGGGTCGTGGGAGACGGCGGCCTGGCACTGCACCGAGATCCCGATGGCACGTGGACCGAGCACCAGCTCGACGAGGATCAGGAGCTACTCGCCGTGTGGATCACCGCACCGGATGACGTCTGGATTGCAGGCCACGAGGGACCGATCCATCACCTCGCAGGCGACACCTGGGAATCACACCCGATGCCGGACACTCACTACCTCGCGGACATCTGGGTATCCGACTCGGGCACCGTCTGGGTGGGAGGGGCAACCCTGCTCAGCTGGAAAGATGGTACCTGGTCCAGCGTCCCGACAGAGGGCGGCTCCATCCGGAGCATCTGGGGATCTGATGATGACGACGTGTGGGTTCTGGCTGGAAGTAATCCGTTCCACTGGGACGGCGAGCGATGGCAGGAGCAGATGCTTCCTGTTTCAGATCACTTGCTATCGCGCTCCTACGAATTCCACGACCTTTTCGGCACCCGCACCGGACACCTCTGGGCGGTCGGCGATGGGGGCCAGATCTTGTACCGGGAGAATTCCGAGGCGACAGACCTGAACGTCGGCGGCGATGCCGACTCGGACGCCGACACAGACGCCGACTCGGACTCGGACTCGGACTCGGACATCGACACGGACACAGACTCTGATACCGATCCGGATACTGATACCGACACCTTCAGCGCCGCGTGCTCGGCAGAAGGCCGCACATGCTCCAGGGATGGGTGGTGCACTCTTTCGAACACGCTGACAACGAACTCTCTGTACGACCTCTGGGGCACATCCGCCTCGAACATCTGGGCCGTGGGCGACAAGGGGCAGATCCTGCACTGGGACGGTCTGGCCTGGTCGCCGCAGGACTGCCCGTACGTCGACACGCTGAACAGCATCTGGGGCGCGGATGAGAACAACGTCTGGGCCGTGGGGCAGGACAAGCACTGGATGTCCGAGATCCTGCGATACGACGGCGTCGAGTGGACTCGCGAGCCCGCACCCGATGTGAACGGCCTGCGCGCCGTCTGGGGGCAGGACGAGGACAATGCCTGGGCCGTCGGGTACGGCACGATCTTGCGCTACGACGGCCAGACCTGGACAGACGAGAGCCTCGGGTACCAGCAGATCTACTATGGAACCTGGGGTACCTCGGCCGATGACATCTGGATTTCCGGGTCGGAAGGCTATGTATGGCATTTCAACGGCACGGAGTGGCGATGGTACTACGAGACGCCCGTGGATGGCGACATCTGGGAGGTCTGGGGCATCGATGCCAGCCAAGCCTGGATGGTCTCGGATAGAGGCACGGTCTATCACCTGGCCGATGACCGCTGGCTCCCGTTCGCCGAGACCGATAACCATAGCTATGAACATGCCGGGGTGTGGGCTTCCAGTCCCGACCGGGTCTGGGTCGCGGGAGACGGGATCTGGTCCTTGCACGATGAGCGACTCGAGTACTCGCACCCCAACATCAACCTCGAGGTCACCGCGCTGTGGGGGGCGAGCGAGGACCGGATCTGGGCTGTGACCGACATGGGTACTATCCTCGAGCGAATCGACGGTAGCTGGCAGGCCTGGGGCGACAATGGCACGATCATGACCCTCTCGAGCGTTTGGGCCGCCTCTCCATGCGAGGTCTGGGCTGCCGGACGGTCGGGCACCATCCTGCGCTGGGATGGCAGCCGCTGGACGCAGGAGTTCATCCAGGATACCGACGACACCGATCCCGATATCACGGGCATGCACGGCGCGGATCCAGACCACCTGTGGGCTGTGGCCAGAGACGGACGGATCTTCCTGCGGGAAAACGGAGCCTGGACTGTGGACAGGTCCGAGACCGGCTTTCGGCTAACCGGAGTGTGGGCAGCAGACGCAGAGCACGTGTGGGCAGTCGGAATGGATGGTGTCGTTAGATTCCGCGGCGCCGATGGAGCCTGGACGCGCCCCCTCGCCGGAACGACCAGCTACCTGGTCGCGGTGTGGGGCTCGGCGCCAGACAACGTCTGGATTGCCGCCGCCAACGGCACCGCCCTGCGCTTCGATGGCGAGACCTGGACCCACCATCCGATCGCCGAGGGATTCGTCCCCATGGATCTGTGGGTATCACCGGCGGGGCAGGCCTGGGTGACCGGCAGTGTCGACTCCGAGTACCGCGTGTACCGTTGGATCCAGGACTCCTGGATCAGTGCCAGCGATCTGCCCGAGGATGCGGTCCTCAAGAGTATCTGGGGCAGTGCCGATGACAGCGTGTGGATCTCCGGAGGATCGCGGGATACGCCTCTGTGGTTCTGGGATGGAAACGAGTGGAGTCAGCAGGCTCAGCCGTCGTCGATCATGGTGTATGACATCTTCGGCGTCGACGCTGATCACGTCTGGGTTGCGGGAGACTACGGGCAGGTGGTCTATCGGGGCGTGGACTAGGTCACCGTGTTCTCCCGAAACACCTGATGCCATCCTTGCGCTCTCATTCTCCTCGTGCTACCCAGCACCTTCTGCCGGGGGGCGCCAATGAAGAAATCCGACCTGATCGCTGCTGTCGCTACCAGAGCCAACACCACGCATTCCGCTGCCGAGGATGCGGTGAATCTGATCTTCGACCAGATGAAGCAGGCCTTGCTCAAGGGCGATCGGATCGAGCTCCGCGGCTTCGGCTCGCTCGCGGTCAGGGACTATGACGGATACATCGGCCGCAATCCCAGGACCGGCCAGGAGGTCGAGGTCAAGCCCAAGCGGTTGCCCGTGTTCAGGGCAGGGAAGGAGATGGCGAGGAGGATCAACGGGTAGCGCCGCGCGAAGCGCGGCCAGGTCCTGGGGCTATCTTGAGGCTGTCATCCGGAGGCCTGGGGCTGCAGACCGGAGCAAAAGACCACCGACCACATATCTCGAACATTCATTCTATTCATCCGAACACTTGTTTGAACAACTGTCGAAAGTTCGCATCATCACTCCATTTTCCTTGACTGACCGTTCCTGACTCCCTCATTCTGAAGAGGTAGAGCAGACGTGATTGCGCGTCGCCACCGAGGAGGGAGTGATGCGACTCACGCTGACAGGGATCTGGCTTGCGCTGTCAGTGATCGTCGGTCTGTCGATCGGCTGCGATATTCGGACCAGTAGCGGCGACGCTGACTCCGATGTAGACACGGACACTGACGTTGATGCCGACGGCTGCGGACCGAAGTACGATTTCTGCTCCGAGGACGGCTGGTGCCTGCACTCGTCGTGGCCGGCGCCAAACCCTGTGAATGCGATCTGGGGCTCCTCGGCCGACAACATCTGGGCCGGCGGGCACGAGATGATCACTCTGCACTGGGATGGGACGGGGTGGTACCAGGTCGATGGCCCCGAGTCGGTCAATGCGCTCTGGGGAACCGACGAGAGCCACATCTGGGCTGCCACTGACCGCGGGATCGAGTATTTCGACGGGGAAACCTGGGAGGCCCAGGAACTCCCGAGGGCGCTGTCAGTGCAGTCCGGCCTGTGGGGATTCAGCGAGACGGAGGTGTGGGCGGTTGGTAGCGACAGAGGGAACGACGGAGCTATCGCTCACTACGACGGAGTCGAATGGACCGCATATCCGATCGAGGATGCCGGAAGCCTGCTCTCGGTGTGGGGCAGTTCTCCTGACTCCGTCTGGGCTGTCGGGCAATACGACAGTATCTGGCACTTCGATGGAAGCGAGTGGAAGCAGCACTCGGGAGGCGATCCGACCAGCGGCAGGTGGCTTCGTTCCATCTGGGGATACGACGCAGACCACGCCTGGATCGTGGGCGATCGAGGCCACAGCCTGAGATTCGAGAATGGCACATGGATCACTGACACAGCTGCCTGGCAGCACGACAACATCGGGGACTTGTGGGGATTCGATCCTCAGAACACGTGGGCCGCGGGGCAGGCCATCTGGTCCCCAACAGACTACGAGTTCCTGCTGATCGAGCGCGGGAGCATCAGAGGATTCTGGGGGATGAGCGCCGACCACGTCTGGGCCGCCGGGAAGCGTATATTCGAGCGTATCAACGGCACCTGGAGCCAGTGGGGCGACGACGCGCATGCCAGCAATCTGCTCTCCGGCTGGGCTGCAAGCCCATGCGAGGTCTTCGTCGGGGGCTCTTCAGGCTCCATCCTGCGCTGGGACGGCGACGAGTGGCATACCGAGCATCGAGGGTCGAGCTACTGGACAGACAGCATCGTATCGATGCACGGCACGCACCGCGACAATCTGTGGGCGGTTGACTCGCGCACCGACAGCGTCCTTCGCCGAGACGACGGTTCGTGGCTTCAGGAGCACGACGCCAGCGGGGAGACGCTCAACGCAATTGCGACGCACGAGAGCGGCCACGTTTGGGTTGTTGGGGAGGATGGCCTAGCCCTGCATCGCGATGGTGATGGCACGTGGACCGAGCATCGTCTCCACGACGACCAGGAGTTGCTCGCAGTGTGGATCAGCGCGCCCGACGACGTCTGGGTCTCGGGGTACAAGGGGCCGATTCACCACTTCGACGGCACTACCTGGCAGTCGCACGATGTGCAGGAGACATACTACCTGTCGGATATCTGGGTCTCGAACTCGGGGACGGTCTGGGTAGGCGGCGCGGCGGGTAATCCACACAATGCGGGACCTGGCCCGGGCCCGATTCTGCTTCACTGGAATGGAGACAGCTGGGCGTCGCAGCAACCGCAGACCGGCGAGATTGTAGGCATCTGGGGCTCCGAGGACGACGACATGTGGGTGCTGGGCGACGGCGATCCGTTCCTGTTCCACTGGGACGGTTCGCAATGGCGCGAGCAACAACTCCCATGGCCCAGACAGACACTGCTGCGATTCAGCGGCTTCCACGATCTCATCGGAACCCGCACAGGACATCTGTGGGCAGTCGGCTACGGCGGTCAGATCATGTACCGCGAGAACCCAGATGCCGAGGACCTGAATGGCGCCGGTGATTCGGACGCGGATGCCGACACCGACATTGACTCGGATTCCGATTCGGACACGGACATGGACACGGACACCGACACTGACACCGACCCGGACACCGATACCGACACCGACACTTTCGTCGCATCGTGCTCGGCGCAGGAGCGCACCTGCTCCCAGGACGGCTGGTGCACGCTGAAGACCACCCTGACCAATGGCCCACTGGAGGACATCTGGGGTTCATCAGCCTCCGATATCTGGGCCGTAGGCGGGTACTCGGGCCAGATCCTGCACTGGGACGGCCTCGACTGGTCGCGCTGGGAGGTTCCCGACCTGCCCCACCTGCACAGCATCTGGGGTGCCGATGCGGATCATGTCTGGGCGGTCGGCGCCTGGGGAACGGGGCGGGCAGACATCCTGTTCTTCGACGGCAACGAGTGGCAGTGGCAGGACGCACCGGGCCCACACGGGCTTCTCGCCGTATGGGGGCAAGACGCGGAGAATGTCTGGGCCGTCGGCTACGGCACGATCCTGCGCTACGACGGACTGACCTGGAGAGATGAGAGCCTGGGCTATCACCAGAACTACCACGCGACCTGGGGCGCCTCTGCCGACGACATCTGGGTATCCGGAACAGATGACTATGTCTGGCATTACAATGGCACTGAGTGGCGCTGGTACTACGAGACAGAGCTGGGACACGGAGACCATCTGGATATCTTCGGGCTTGAAACCGGACAGGCCTGGATGGTCTCCGAGTACGCGTCGGTATTCGGTCTGGACGGAGACCGCTGGATTGAACGCTCCGGAACGGAGAACATCGGGTACCTGAACACGGTCTGGGCAGCAAGTCCCGATCAGGTCTGGGTCGCGGGCCATGGAATCTGGTCGCTGGCAGATGGACAACTTGAGTACTCCCACCCGGACAGGGACTGGGAGGTCACCGCAATGTGGGGCGCGAGCGAGGAGCGGATCTGGTCCGTCACAGACATGGGCACGATCCTCGAGCGAACCAACGGCGAATGGAGCACCTGGGGTAACGAGGCAATGGCGAGCCGGCTGCTGGCGACCTGGGCAAGCGATCCGTGCGGAGTCTGGGCGGTCGGCACGGACGAGACAATCTTGCACTGGGACGGCAGCCAGTGGACTGCCGAGCGCTTCGAACCCGGCGGCAACCAGCTGACGGACGTCCACGGCATCGACCGCGATCACCTCTGGGCCGTGGGGTCCGACGGCGCGATCCTACGAAGGCAAGATGAGGCGTGGGTGGAGGAGCGCGCCGCGACCGGCGTCCGGCTAGATTCCATCTGGGCGGCAGGCGCGGAACACGTGTGGACCGTGGGGAGCGACGGTGTGGTGCTGTTCCGAGGCGCTGACGAAGCCTGGACCAAGATCTCGGTCGGCACGGATGCCGACCTGCGTGCGGTCCACGGTGCCGCCGCGGACCAGGTGTGGGTTGCAGGCAGGCACGGCACGATGCTGTTCTTCGACGGAGCGAACTGGACCGCCAGACCCCTCCCTGAGAACCCGACAACAGCCGATCTCTGGGTCTCGCCGGCTGGACAGCCATGGGTCACCTGGGAAAAAGTCACCACGAGCCACGAGTACAGGCTGTACCGCTACAAGAACGGCAGCTGGCAGCAGATCAAGGACCTGCCGAGTGACGCCAGAGTGAACGCGATCTGGGGGGCGGATGACGAACATGTCTGGCTATCCGGCCACCTGAACAGCGACCCGATCCTCTACTGGGACGGCATCGAGTGGACCGAACAATCCAAACCGCTCGACTTCTGGATCCAGGGGATGTTTGGAGTTGATGCTGAGCACGTTTGGGCGGTCGGAACATCGGGACAGGTGATTTATCGGGGCATTGACTGACGTGCCTTTTCACTTGGCGCGCCACATTCAGGGGCGACAGATTGTCCGATCTGAGTGAAGCAGGAAAGTAAGCGGAGCCACAGACTGTCGAGGAGGATGAAGATACGGAGGGGAGTGGCTGAGCTCCAGCTAACAGCAACCTCATGACTCGAACTCTTCTTACCCATACAAGCCTGCAGCTGAAAACAGGATTGCTCGGGATCAGAGCCCTGGCCTTCGGCCAGGACTCTGTGTGGGATCGCTCGCAGTGCTGCGGTCGGACTCGGTCGCTGTCCCAGGCACACCGTCTGGCCGCGATCCTGGCGGCGTCGGAATCAGCGAGATTACCTCCGCCTTGGATCGCGACCATCCGTCGCACCTGGAACAGCTCCGGTCCTCCTGTCGCAGCACAGCTCGCAGTCTAACGCCGCGCTGCGCGCGGCGGAGACGTTCGGGACCTTCGTGGATCCCCTTGAGTACGTTGGCGTGGGTGGAGCCCACATCCAAAGAGCCTGAAGCTCGGGTGTGTGGGGGTGCCGACCCCCGCGAAGGACGATGTCTCGATCTCCTGGGCATCGAGCCCGACCTCGGGACTCGGGACGCGGGATGCGGGACTGCGCCAAAGGCGCATGGGGGCGCCGGCCCTCGCACCGTTCAATGTCATGGGCGTCCGGGCATCGAGCCCGACCTCGGGACGCGGGACTCGGGACCACGCCGCGTCAGCGGCGCTCGTGCCTTGGCTGCGCGAACAGGCATGAAAGATGGCATTTCCAGGGATCGAGCGCGAAGGAAGAGGGTAGTCTGCGCGAAAGAAACGGCTTCGCTCGAGGCTGCGCGAACCAATCCCAGATCAGATCATCACCTCCCTTAATGCCTGCAGTTCGGGGGTGCGGGGGCGCCGGCCCTCGCACAGGTGCGGTTCCGGCGCCAGAGCTCAGCCCACTGGCCGTGCCGGACAGTGGGCCAGTTTGTGAACGCTCGCATCGCCGCAAGCGATCGCTCTCGGCGACACCACATCCGCCATCTACTCGCGACCTGCGCTCGTCGGAATCCAGGAGATTGCCTCCTCGCTGGCTCGCGAGCATCTGACGAATGTGGACGGCGATGCGGCAACGAAAGACCGCGAGCATCGCCTCGCACCTCGACGCCCGCTTCTGCGGCGGATGCTCACTGTCTAGCGCCGCCCTGCGGGCGGCGGGGACAACCCCTGTGTCCGCGCGCGATGGAAGAAGTGAGCTTGGAAGGTAGTACGACGAACCGTGCCTCCCGAAAGCCCGGGCTATGCAAGGAGCCACAGGATCCGGGCTCGGCGTCAGAGGTGCTGGACGCGAAAGGCTGGATTAATCCGAAAGGCGCCATCAGCCCACACCTCATCGTCGAGCTTGGAGGATCAACGGGTAGCGCCGCGCGGGGCGCGGAGCTGGTTTAATTTGACAGAGGCAGTGCTCTTTCTGCTACTAGAAAGGTGGTCGATCTTGCGTTCTTTATAGGATGACCTCTTGGTGTTCGATGGGTGGGGATCATGACCGATACAAGCCAGAACTCAAGTGTTGAGACAACAGGGAATGGCTTCCGATCGGAGGAGCATATTTCAAGCTCAGTTCTATTGACGCCAGAGTGCCAGGACTTGTGGTTAGTCTCTCCGAAGCTTCTTTTTCTCTACGACCAGGTAGTCATTGATGAGCAGGACCTGAATTCGATCATTCATCCCGATAGGGATACACGGTTCGCTGCCATGAAGGCAAGAAGCGCAGAAAAGCTTGTCGAGTGGGATTTCTTAGTATCGATTGACTACCGAGACCGCTTGCCTGCAGATAGTCGAGCCGAGGTGTTCAGGATTGCAAAGGAGATCGTTGAGAGCTATTTGCCGCATGAAGGCCAACCGCTGGAAGAAAGTCGATTCTACAGGTTGTCTGTATATACCCACGAGAAATACGCAGCATATCTTGAGCAGAACATATACGCATGCCCCTCTCAAGACGAGGCGGAACTGCGGAGGCACGTTACAAGACTCCAAGAACTCCAGTCTCGACTGGATAGACTCCGAACAGGCAACATAGATGACACGTTGTGCCTCGAGCTTGCATGGACGCTTGAGCGTATCGCAGCCAAGGCTGTGGCCGGACTGCTCATCAGTCGAAATACTAGCATGCCGAGGATCTATGACACCGACGAGTACTCTCCATTCATTCAAGACGCTCTTGCAGCAACGCCGAGTGCTGTAACCGTTTTCCATCCAGATGGGCAGTTACCTGCCCTCACAGCATCCGTGGCAGCTTTAAGCAGAAAGTCCCTTCCAGAGGTCAGTATTGCTGATGAGTACAGGTTGTTCTCGTCTGTGCGCGACAAGGCAGAGTTCATCAGGCTTCGCCGTACGCTTCGTGACTTGGAGAGCTTCTTCGGTGACCTTCTGAAAGAGCGATCAGATACGGTTCGTCGCAAGCTCGGTATCGAAGTTGACCGTCTTGCTGCCGAGTTGAATGAGAGGTTCGATGAGGCGCGAAATTCTCTGGGGCAACAGACAAAGTGGATCGGTATCGAGATGCTTGCCGGACAGATCGCCGGGTTTCTATCCCCATGGATTGATATCGCCAAGGACTCGTCAAGGGCAGAGAAGCTGGAGGATCTCAGATCGGGTTTTCTGTCGCGTCAGGATATTGCTGGCAATCTCTTTATGCTGATGGAAATCTGGGGTCGCCATAGAATCCTCGATGACGAGAAGTACCGCCAGGTGATTAAGGAAAGAGACAAGGACACGATCTGGGGTCAGGATAAAACCGCAATTCCATGGTACGAGACATCACCGAGTAAAATAACGGGTAACGACAACAGATAGTATTTCCTTCAGAGTCGAAACGTATCTTCCACCGATTGAGCTAGCACCGGACCCAAGAACCAGGATCCCAGACCTTCACTTTCCTCCTATGGCTGCCCTGAACTCACTGTGCCTCATCCTCCGTAGTGCCACCAGCGCCTCCCGATTCCTCCCCGCCGGCCTCGCCCTCCCGTACTCCCACGAACACACCGCTGACATCGAGATGCCCAGCAGATCGGCCAGCCCGCCCTGCGACAGCTTGTGCCGCTTGCGCAGCGCCTTGATCCAGCGCGGCCCGATCCTCGTGGCCTCGACCTCTTTCTTGCTGGCCGTAAGGTCCAGCTTGGTCTTGGACTGAGCCGGGGCGCCCTTGGCCGTGGCCCGCTTGACCTTGCGGATCTGGGCCTTGAGCTCCTGGATCTGCTTGTTCAGCGGGTCCGTGGCGGTCTTGACTTCCTTGCGCGCCAGCCGAGCGATCTCGTCGCGCAGCGCGGATTCCATCTTGCCCATCTGTGCTCCTTAGGGGGTGTGTGAGTTTCGCACAGGGTAGCGGAGGGAATAAACAGGGTCAAATCGGTCTCTCCGTGACAAGCTTTGCTTGCTCGGATATCCTTGCACAAGGAGGCTCGGATGAACGCGGAAATTGAATTGTCGGATGAAAATGGCAGTTTCGTATTGGCAGTAGGAGCCAGGCCGCGACTTACACTTCGCTTTACCCATAACCTGTTCCGGGTTCTTGGAGAGCAGGATGACTGAAAACAAAGTTGTCTCCATTCTAATGGAGCGCCTATCAAGAGCACAGGCCGATCCATTTGTGTTCATCGAGAATCGCGAGGAGAAGGACGAGGTTCCAGCAACCGACATCCAGCGGCTACAAGTGGGGCATGTCTGGGTTCTTTTCCTGCTTCTCCGATGTCTGTACGAGGCGCCAGTACACGGGATGGATGAGTTCGACGGTGTGATGAAATTACCGTCAGAGAATGAACCGGGCTTCGGCTACGTTCATCAGAATTTCATTCTTGCTGTTATCAAGTCCAGCAAACTAGAAAGAACTCTAGGTATCCTGTTTCTTCATGACCTTGTGAAAGTCCTTCGTGATCTCGAAATGAGCACCTACGTCGAGCAGCCTGACTATCGGGGATACTGGCGGATATACCCAAGCGCCAGCCGTATCTTGAGTCGTGTTCTAGATCTTGGCAGTGTCTTGGAGGAACTCGTCGCACCGCGTCCCCCAAAATGCACTATGCCTTCTGGCATAGACAGCGATAATCCTCTTGATGCTTTTCCCAGCGAAACATGTGAATCCGCGGAGCATTTCATCCGTAGCGTTGGCGAACTTACGCAGGGGCCTGACGTCGGCTGGCTCTTCAGAGGGCAAGCAGACTATTCTTGGCCCTTAGTTCCGTCGGCGTTGCGCGATTCAGAAAGAGACAACTGGAACGATATTAAACACAGTGATCAAGTAGTTGCAGAATACAACCGCCTTCATGAATTCTACCGCGCTGTAGATATTATGGGATTATGCGTTCCCGATGATAATCAGAACTTCAGGACGCAAGCTGGCTTCGACAATCACTACAGGCCGAAAATTGAGCGAGCTCAATCTGGAGACGATGAGTGGATTTTCGACGAGATGCTCTCGGTGGCTGCTCTTGCTCAACACTACGGCATCAAAACCCGACTTTTGGATTGGACTTTCAGCCCATTGGTGGCCGCCTACTTCGCATCCTGCGAGAGCGCTTCTTGGCTTGTAGATGAGCAGTCTCTTCGACTCCTTGATGACCAGATGATGTGCGTGTGGGCTCTCAATTACGATTGGATTATCCGCATATTCTCTCATGTCAGGGCACCAGTTATTATCGTCACCGCTCCTCACGCGAGCAATCCAAATTTACATGCCCAGCGAGGTGTCTTCACTCTGGATCGATCGCGTGACATAGATCCCATACTACTTCACTTTCCCTCGGAAGGAAGACATAGTATTCCTGTAAGAAGACAGCCACTCGACAGATCGCTGAAGAACTACGTTAACAATCTTTCGACTCCCGAAGATATCATCCGAGACAATGGCGTCAGCATCATGGTGCAGTTGAAGTTGCATATTTCGGAGGCACCCCGCCTACTACGAATTCTAGCTGAAAGAACGAATATCCATGCGGGAACAGTGTACGAGGGCTTCCCAGGTGCGACAAAGCTGATCGATGAGAAGAAGATGTACGATGACTTGACTTAACTAACTAGAGATCGTTCCTCTTCATAGAGCGACTGGAACCACTCCCTTAGTTCTCGCCAGTCTGCGTCTGCTGGCAACGGATTGTCGTCTACAAAATCCGCTTCTATAGCCTGGTCCCACATTGCTTCACAAGATCGTCTTGGGTGGTTTGCAATCCAAGAGTCGTAGAAATCCGTACTCGTTCGATAGTGATGGGAGTGGATGAAACCACTCCATGCCTGCCGAAGGTCATCTTCTTCCCTGATGTCAATGATCTCAGTCTCTTCGAGGTTTCTGGTCTCCGGGCCTCCCCAGGCATCTCTCATGAGACCAACCGCTTCCACGTCCGAAGCCGGGGCACCGTATCCAAAAACTGTTAGCATGAAAGCTTCCTGCAGACACATTCTGACGTGCCTCCAGGCGGTTTCTATTATCGGATCTTCGTAAGCGGTAACAGAACGGCGTTATTGACTTCTGGAGATGATGTCGATCAGCGAGCACCGGGGGTTGTCGCCGAAGTGCTCATTCCACTGCCCGGGTGTGAGCAGGTGGATCTCGGACTGGGGGTGGTCCGAGACTCTCTGAAGCACGTCGACCAGGTACGTATACGGATCGACTCCGTGCATCTTGCACGTCACGATCAGGCTCTGGAAGACGCCGACGTACTTCGCGCCGACCTCGGTCCAGCAGAAGAGCCAGTTCTTGCGGCCCATCGGAATCACGCGCAGGGCGCGCTCCAGCTCGTTCGTGTCGATTGGGATCTCCGGATCGGACAGGAACAGCCGTAGCCCGTCTTCGCGCTCGTGCACGTAGTTGAGGGCCTTGGTCAGCTGGTTGCTTGGCAGCAAGGCGCCGCCCTGGTGCTGCTTGCGGACCCAGTCGAAGAACTGGTCGACCACGGGCTTGCTGTGCTCCACGCGGTGGAGTCGCTTCTGCTCGCTTTCGAGACCTTGCCGCTTGATGTCCTTCTCGATGTCATACAGCGGCCGGAACAGCTCGAGCGCCTCCTTCACCAGCGCGGGCTCGAGCTCCTCCGCCTTGATGAACTCCCTGCGCGAATGAGTCCAGCACTGGGCGTTCAGAATTCCAGTCGCCTTGGCGTACTCCTTGTACGCGCCGTACCCGTCGCTCACGATCACCGAGCCGTCTTCCGGGTTCGCCCCGAGCGCCTCGAAGACGTGGCGATGCTCCCGCGAGTGGAAGTAGAGGAATGCGATCTCCTGCCCGGACATCACCGGCCAGAAGTACGCGGTCCGCATCTTTCCCTTCTTCTTGCGGCCGGCCTTGATCGGTGTCTCGTCGATCAGCTTCACTCGTTTGGCACGGATCGACTCGACCAGCGCCTCGAAGATCGGCTCGAGCAGATCGCCGCAGCGGTGGACCAGCTGCGTCAGCCACTGGCGACTGACTTCGACGCCAGCGCTCTTCAGGCGCAGGTGCTGGCGATACAGCGGCAGGTGATACTGGAACTTGTCGATCAGCATCCCGGCCAGGAAGCTCACGTCCGCGTGGCTCTTCTCGAACACCGCCGGCGGCAGGGCGGGACAGGTGATCTTGCGCTCGCTCTCCGTTGGGTTCTTCTTCTTGGTCACGTCGCGGACGTACTTCAAGATCACATGCACGCCGGGGCGCTGCGCCAGCCGATAGGTTATCTTCTGGTCGATGACCTCGTAGTCGTCCTCGCGCAACCCCGCCACCTCGGGATCGTCGATCTTGATCTCTTCGACCGGAACCTCCGACTCGTCGAAGAACAGCTTCTCGTTTTCGCCGTCGATCGAGAGGGGTTTGCGTTTCTTACGCTCATGCGCCTTGACGCTACGGGTCTCTTCCTTGTCGGTCGCGGCTTGAAACTGCTCGCCAAGGAAGAGCTGCTTCGTGGCCGAGTCGAGGATCCGTCGCTCGGACTTCTCCCCGAAGAGCTGCTTCTGGAACCACTGGACCTGAGCTGTGAGGGCCTCGACCTTGGCTACGAGCTCGGCATTTCCCGACTTGAGCAGATTGTTCTCAGTTTCCAGAGTAGTAATTCGCTCTTGGTATTCAGCAGCCGCGTTCATGCTGTCTATCTATCTCATGCACGCACTTGAGTAAAGTAAATTCAGCATCTGAAGCGTTTCTTTTGTCGCCTCTTCTCGATGCCTTCGAGTAGTAGCTTCAGCTGCGTGTAGTCCATCTCTCGTCTCGTCTCGTGACGCCAATTCGAGATGAAGCTGCCTTGCTCCAATCGCTTCGCCCAAATGCAGAACCCTGAACGATCCCAGTACAGCGCCTTGATGTAATTTCCCCGTCGATTCACGAAGACGAACAGGTTGCCCGACAGCGGATCCTGATCCATCACATGCTTGGTCAGCGCAACGAGGCCGTCGAAGGACTTCCGCATGTCGCAGGGCGCACCGTAGAGGTACACTCGGAGCCGGCCTTCCGGAAAGAACATCAGCCGCGCTGGAGAACCAGCTTCAGCCCGTCGCCGAGGTCCAGCGTGATCGTCCACGAGCTCGCGTCGCTGACGGATCCGGGTGTCCGGATCTGACCCATCTCGATGAACGAACCCTTGCTAGGCTTCTTCAGGGACTTGCTGTCTCGGAGACGACGTCGCCACTGATAGAAGCTCGCAACGCCGATCGCCTTGCTTTCACAGTACGCCTGAACGGATTGCCCGCTCCGTCCGTGCTCGTCGATGATCTGCTTCCATTCCTGCTCGCTCCGCCGCGTTCGTTTTCCCATGGTCCGCTCCTCGCCGATGGCTTGTTGTGCAAGGGGCGGAATCATAACCGCGAGTGCTGGGCTCTGGATACAACGCCGTTCTGTTACCGCTTACGGAT